>Ga0302215_10000005_pt1 | contig 243281 bp, 216 predicted proteins | sample II_Fen_N3_1_FD_194580 | JGI IMG/M metagenome (GOLD analysis project Ga0302215, IMG submission 194580) | Peat permafrost microbial communities from Stordalen Mire near Abisko, Sweden - II_Fen_N3_1 | ecosystem: Environmental > Terrestrial > Soil > Wetlands > Permafrost | place: Sweden: Abisko... | reverse complement strand
AATTCTATTACAAGGGATAGAAAACCAATTTTCACTAGATCAATTTCTTTTAAAAAGTTAATTGTTAGACAGTCTGATGCACGGTGCTGTGAGAGGACGGGAGTTAATCACTCCCTCCTACTCGATTTTAATTCTTCGTAATCTTTATATCCATACTTCCCGACCGAAAGCCCTCAAGATCTAAGGTGATATAAGTAAAATCCAATCCTTTCAAATGTGATAGGATCTCCTCAGAATACTCCATAAAGTTCATAAAAGAGCTCTTATCCACCTCAATTCGAAGAATATCGTCGTGTAACCTCAGGCGTACATTATAAAATCCAAGACCACGTAGATATTGCTCTCCCTGATCGAGTCGATGGAGCAGATTAAAATCAAATCGAGTTCCATAAGGAAGTCTAGTTGCTAAACAAGGTGCAGAGGGCTTATCTGATGAGGCAACTCCAAGAGAAGAGGATAGTGAGCGAATCTGCTGTTTGGTAATTTGCAGTTCTAAGAGAGGACTGTGAATCCCTAGCTCGGACAAAGCCTTCATACCGGGACGATAAGCATTTAAATCATCATAGTTTGTTCCGTCTACTAGATAGTGATATCCTTGTTCGTTTGCATATTGAATAAAGGTTTGGAACAATAATTTCTTACAGCGATAACAACGGTCGACCGGATTATTCATAATCTCTGAGTCACTGAACTCGTCCACAACGATTGTCTTATGGAGGGCACCAAGATGAAGAGCTAGGTTGCGGGCTTCCTCCAAATCGCCATGAGGATGAAGCTGTGTCTCAAAGGTCACCGCTAATATAGGTCGATTTGATTTTTTACCAAGATCACTTGCTAACTTCAGTAGTAGACTGCTGTCAACGCCTCCGGAGAAAGCAATGGCAATACCTTCATCTACATGGGTTTGGAATAGTTTGTTTAATTGATCTAATGCGACAGAATCCGTGAGGATATCGGCCTGATATAGGTTTTTATTTGTCATGGAGACTCCATTTAATTTAATTTTATTATGGTTTCAGATTTATTTATGGTTCCAGTTTTATTTATAGTTCCGATGTCCTTTTAATAAATTATATAAGACTATATGCACTACGAAGGAATCCATCCAAGTGAGAACGTATTGAATATAAAATTTGTTTCACTTGTCTCATCTTGTGCAGTTTGACGTCACTTGATTCTTAAAGATTATAACTTTATAGCATGCCTTTTCTTGCTTCACTTTGAACCAAATGATACATTGTCATATAGTCTTGTCCGGTACTTTGACATAACGTCTTTACACTTTCATATTCCGGATAAATGAAGGTTTGGTTCTCGTAGGAGCACACCTTAACCATGGCTTCTCCGTAAGGAGTGGTTATGTGTTTCAGTTCTCTAGGTAAAATGGTTCGACTAGCTTCATGCTTGCGAATTCCAATGGTGGTCGTATGGGAGAATATAATTCCTTCCAATGTCAAAATATCTTCTTCTTTACAGATTACACCAAGGAGATAGGCAGGACGATTTTTTTTCATAAATATTGGGGTGTAATAAACATCCTTTGCTCCCTGTTTAAATAGTAACTCCATGGCAAACGCTAAAACTTCTCCAGTACAATCATCAATGTTTGCTTCTAGAACCCATATCTTATCAGTGGTAATCGAGTTTTCGAGCTTTTCAATAATCATTGCACGAAGAATTCCAGAAGCACCGCTGTAGTTTCGCTTGCCTCCACCTAAACCAACCTTCAAAACCTTCATTTCCTTAGGCAAAGCATCTCCGGTTTTAATCGCTGCAACGATGGCTGCTCCGGTTGGAGTTACAAGTTCTCCCTTTATAGAGGTGATGTGAAGGGAAAGATTGTGTTCAGCCACGATATTGATAACCGCTGGTACAGGTATTGGGAGAAGGCCATGTTGACATTTTATCTGGCCAGTACCTTCATATAACTCGGAAACAATAACATTCTTAATACCCAGGTTATCGATGCAGATTGCAGTTGCAACGATATCAACGATGGAGTCAATTGCACCTACTTCATGAAAATGCACTTCTTCTAAGGGTTTGGAATGTGCCTTCGCCTCTGCTATAGCTATGATGTGAAAAATCTTTTTAGCCAAGATTTTTGCATTCTCAGTAATAGCAGAGCATTCAATGATTTTATTAATGTCGGACAAATTCCGATGCTCATGATGCCCAAGTATAAGGGATGTCTCATGTTGGTGTGTAGGGCTCTTAGGTAGTTCATGAGAATGCGTATGATTATGCTCTAAACTTATGTCGTGACTATGGCTATGGTTATGCTCTGAACTTATGTCGTGACTATGGATATGGTTATGCTCTGATATTATGTCGTGACTATGGCTATGTTCAGATATTATGTTATGGTTATGGCTATGATTATGCTCCAACTCAAGTTCATGTCCATAGGAGTCTTCGTTATCGTGGTTATGCTTTGTAACATGTTCATGACTATGCTCCAAGTCCTGGTATAAGATTACATTAAAGTCACAAACATCGATGCTACTTTTTAACTTACGTCCGATTTCTATATGATACCCATCTACTTTTAGGCTGTTTAAACCGTCTAGCAATACCGTTTGGTCAGCTCCAAGATCTAGCAATGCGGCAACAGTCATATCACCACTGATGCCGGAATAGCACTCTAGGTATAAAGTTTTTTCACTCATTCTTTTCTCACTTTCAATCAATAATTGATATTTATGAATCGGCTAGTAGAAGATATAACCAACTATATTTTGTATAAATTATAGCATTGAGTTTATATTGAAGTAAATGTATTAAATTAATTAAAATGATGCCCTGTTCTAAATGAACAATAATAAAATACATTTTTTTATCAATTCAGTTAAATACAATTAAAAATTATATAGGATGTATGTATTTCAATTATGAATATAGCCCATATGAAGAGGGGCAAGAAACTCTTGTGTCATAGCAATACATATAAAGAAGTTCAGTAAAATAAAAGGCTCCACTCTGAGATTGATTTGAAGTAATCAATGATCAGGGGAGCAGATCAATAAATGTAAAAATAAATTAAAGCATCAAAAGTTCATATTATTCTTTGGCAATTACATCACTGCACTCCGGGTGTTGCTCGAACCATTTTACTGCATAACTACAGGTTAATATCGCATGCCAGTTATTTTCTCTTAATTGGGAAACGGTTTCTGCCATTAGTTTACCGGCTACCCCCTGTCCGCGTAAGGAATTATCTACATAGGTATGATCAATATTAACAATATTCTCTTTCACTTTTGGAAAAGTAACCACTGCAACCATATGATTGTTTTCATCGTTTAAATATATTTTATTTTGTTCATGGATAAAATTCATAATATTACTCCTATTTCACAGCATTTATATGGAAAGATTATAGCACAGAAAGCAGGAAAAAAACAGCATTAATTATCAGTATAAAAAGATGGGCTGCTACATTTATAACATCGATAAGGAAGGAAAATAATGAATATTATTTGTAATTCCTTTGTTGGATATTATGTTTGTAACAGCCGTAAACTGATATTTATTCGCTTAAATCGATTACACTCACCGGACAGCCATCTCTAGCTTCCTCGGCCTGCTTAATATATCTCTCAGGAATATCACCTTCAATTGCCTGTGAAATATCATTATCATTGTAGTTAAATACCTCGGGGCAAACATCAATGCATAATCCGCAGCTGATGCAACCGTCTTGGTCTACTGTTGCCTTCATGTGTGTTCTCCTTTCAAATTTTATTAATGAGTAATTAGTAAGCGTATCATTATAGAATGAGCTACTTTAATTACCATAATGTACTGGATATATTATGTATGGAATTATTTCGAATTATTCATATCACGGAAATGATTTAATGAGTTTATAAAATCTGTATTTAAGAAGAAAAATATACGATTGGAATATGGCAGCAAATGATATATAATAATTTCAATATTAGTTGTAACAAAAAAGGTTAAGCTGTATGAATGTGGCAGATTGGAGATAGATATGATTGAAAAAGAACATTGGAAAGCAGGGAATATGCTTTATCCGATTCCAGCTGTTATGGTAAGCTGTGGAAAGATGGAGGAGAAACCAAATATAATTACGATTGCTTGGGCAGGAACAATATGCACCAACCCAGCGATGGTTTCTATATCCGTTAGAAAAGAACGCTATTCCTATGATCTGATTAAAAATAGTAAAGAGTTCGTCATTAATTTGGTTACGAAAGAGTTGGTTTATCAGGCTGATTATTGTGGTGTGAAGTCCGGCAAGAATGTGGATAAATTCAAGGAGATGAAGTTAACACCTACGAAAGCACAGGTGGTTTCCGCTCCATATATTGCAGAAAGTCCGGTTAGCATAGAATGTGTGGTAAAGGAGATTATACCGCTTGGGAGTCACGATTTGTTCTTGGCAGAAGTGGTTAATGTAATCGTTGATAAAAAATATATGGACAGTACGGGGCGATTCCATCTTAATCAATCCGATTTAATTGCATACTCGCACGGGGAATACTATTCTTTAGGCGAATACCTCGGAAAGTTCGGATATTCAGTAAAGAAGAAATAAAGTATAATTGAAAACCAAGACCCAATGAAAACCAAACACCACCCTATTAGAAACAAGGATATAGTTCGTCGCGGATAAGGCGATTACATCATTATCCCTAATAGGGTGGTTGAAAATGTGTAGTAATTCTTTGATAGTAATTCATTGATATAATTAATTTATTGCATTTCTTTTACATCAATTCCTCTATATCAATTCCTCTATAGAGTGGACACTTTCCTTAAATAGTGCTGTGTTCTAAAGTATTCCATTACACGTACGGGGCCATCTAAAACCTCACGTCCAACATAAAGCGTTCTGTCTGGTCGTGTTAATACGGCCCATTTCACTAATGAAATGGTTCCGTTGCGTATTTCTAGTGCAGTAATGCATCTTGGATGAACACAGCTTCCATCATTAAAATACGGTACTTCACCGATGCCCGGAAAAGCTGTGCGATGTGTATGCCCACAGATGAGGGGGTGTTTGTTTTGTTCCACCCAATTTTTTAATTTTTCTTCGATATCATTTTTATTTTTATTATTCTTTGAGGCACTGGTAGGATCTTTGATACCAATCAGTTCTAAAGGTCTCCAGAGATAGCGTACAAGAAAACGGGATAATCTCCACAAGGTATCGTTTTGAAAATCAGCTTGATGTCCATGAGTTAATAAGACCTTATAAGCGGAATTGTGATATTGAAGGACTAATCCTTCTGGGAATTCAATTCCCGGAAAGAGGGGGACCTGTGAATTCACAGTTTCACAATAGAAGCTATTACAATTCGTTTTTGAAAAACGAGAATCACGTTTTACAATATCATGATTACCATAAAGCATCAGTAAACGATTATCTTTGTACAACAGGGACATTAGCCAGAAGGCATCACTGTGAGTTGATATGACATCATTAATATCTCTGTTTTCCCACAATTCATCTCCATCACCTAATTCAATATACGTAAATCCATTATCATAATAATAATTGAGTGCAGCAAAGAATAGATTCTGGTTATTAGAAAAATTATCACCCCAGTTTCCGATTCCACGATGACAATCGCTCATTATTACAAAACGTGAACTATCATCGAAAGTGATTATACTTGACTCTTCAAATACTTTGGATAAACGTCTTGAAACTGACATTACTCTGCCCCCTCCTTGAATTTTATTTCTCTTCTAAGTGTTCATTAATTGAGAGATAGGCATCATATACAGCATGAGGCTTACCAATGCCTATTACGAGGTTATACAAGCCAGGCGATTCTTTTCGTAAAACTTCTAATTTATCGATTGTATCAGTATAATCCTTCGTAATATCCATATAAGAATCACATAAATTCTCATCATTTTTCAGCATAATAAAATCGGTAAAAGCGGTTCTAGTTACTGGTTGAGGGCTATGTGGTTTATCATAATGAATATAAACTTTATTCCCCTGTACCTGATATTCATTTTCTTTGTACCCCGCTTTAACCAAAGCATTAACGAAGGTATATGCCATTCGTTTGTCATATAACTCTAAAATGATATCCATCGTTAGTTCCTTGGGTTTAGAAAATTCACCTAATTTAAAACCGGTAAGCCACCAGTGAAACCCACTTCGGGTAAATAATAAATTTCCTTCTTTGCGTAGTGCAAAAGACATATTAATGCGATCATTATCTTCAACGCAGTGATAAAATGTTCCGTTAAAAACCCCGGGGATGATAAGACTTGGCCCGGTAGTGTAATAAATACCGATTTCTCCACCGGTATTCATACCATATTGACCTTTCCAAAATTCTATAAGCCATTTACGACCGTTATATTCAAAAGTAATTGGCTCACAATCTATTATCATGCTTAATGCCGCACTGGCTTCATCATATAGTCTGCAATAGCCAAGTTCTCGTTGCCATGGATTCATGATAGAGTAGAATATATCTTGACTAGGTTCATATGCAAAACCAAACGGCTTAATATCCTCATTTAATTCATTAATTCTCTCTGTTTGATCCCCGAGAATTTCGGGAACCGGTTTAATGACTTCATGCCCATTCTCTTTTTTCTTTAAGTGTATTGTATATAAGAAACCAAAAAACAGCATCAAGACAATGCTTACGATAATTAACATTAAAATATTGTCTGCAAAGAAAAATACCAAACTAGCTGCTTTGATTGAATTTAGTGCAGACATACACAAGATTAGCATTTAATCAGCTCCTTTCATATTGTTATATATCATAATATTCGGGATAGGGTGTGGTTGCTAATGATGTAGGAAGGATTCTTAAAAGGATTCTTAGGAAAGGTTATCTGAAAAATTGAAAGTATTTATTTGGAAAATAATATAGGCGATTAGGCATAGAGATATTGACTTATGAGAATTATAGACTATAATAAAATTCGTTATAAAAGGATTAAATCTTAATAAAGCTAAAGAAAAGGATGATGAAAATGAGCGATTGTAGTCATGATTGTGAAAGCTGTGGTTCAAGCTGTGGAGATAGAACACAAGAGAATAGTTTTTTGGTGAAACCACATGAATTGAGTAAAATTAAAAAAGTGATCGGAGTTGTAAGTGGCAAGGGTGGAGTAGGAAAATCTATGGTAACATCCCTGATGGCAGTAACGATGCAAAGACGAGGATATCATACCGCAATATTGGATGCCGATATCACTGGACCATCCATCCCTAAAGTGTTTGGGTTAAAAGAAAAGGCAAAGGGTAGTGAACTTGGAATGTTTCCAGTTAAGAGCAATTCTGGAATTGATGTAATGTCCATCAATCTATTATTGGAGGATGAAACAGATCCTGTTGTATGGAGGGGACCGGTTATTGCTGGAACAGTAAAACAGTTTTGGTCGGAGGTCATCTGGAATGATGTAGATTATATGTTTGTTGATATGCCACCCGGTACTGGTGATGTTCCACTGACTGTATTTCAGTCTTTACCCATTGACGGAATTATAATTGTAACCTCACCTCAAGAGTTAGTTTCGATGATAGTGGGTAAGGCAGTAAAAATGGCGCAGATGATGAATGTTCCAATTCTTGGTTTGGTTGAAAATATGTCTTACTTTGTATGTCCGGATTGTGACAAGTCTTATTCAATCTTTGGTGAAAGTAAGTTGGAAGAAGTTGCGGCAACCTACAATATTCAAACCTTCGCTAAGCTTCCGATTAACCCAAAACTTGCAGCAGCCTGTGATAAGGGTATGATCGAGTTATTCGAAGGTGATTGGCTAGACCAATTAGCTGATATCATTCAATAATGGATAATCAAAGGAATTGACAAGATGGCAAAACTATATTTTAAATACGGCGTTATGGGAAGCTCCAAGACTGCGCAGGCGTTGATAACAAAATTTAATTATGAAGAACGTGGAATGAGGGTGTGGTTGATAAAACCTCAAATTGACAGTAGGGACGGAGAAGGAATCATTCAATCAAGAGCAGGGCTTTCTGCAAAGGCATATGTTTTGTCCTCAATTGAAAATCTTTATGAAAGTTTTCAAAAATTAGAAGCACCTGTTGATGTTATTATCATTGATGAATGCCAATTCTTAACGGAGGAACAAGTGGATCAATTATCTTTAATAGTAATTGATTTTGATGTACCTGTTCTTTGCTTTGGATTAAGGGCAGACTTTCGTACGATAATGTTCCCAGGTAGTAAACGATTAATGGAAATTGCAGATTCGATTACTGAAATTAAAACAGTATGTTCCTGTGGACGCAAAGCCACTGTCAATGTACGTCTTGATGAACAGGGTAGGATTGTGACCGAGGGGGAGCAGGTTTTAATTGGAGGGAACGATCGATATACCTCAATGTGTTATCGATGTTTCATTAAGAATAGATAATTAGAACATCTTATACATTAGCATCGAACATGAATCTTTTGACTTTGTACAAATTACCATTGTCTCAGTATCAACAGACCTTTTGATACCTTCTTCTATTATTAAATATTATTCCCTGTGTCAAACTGTATCACTTATTTGTACGGCTTCATATCTTTGTAGTAACAACATATTTAGAGGTGACGGTTATGCCGATGATAGGAGATATCGCTCAAAGCTTTCATGCTACTACAACTTTTGGTGAGATAAATTTTCCGACGGATTACTATGGAAAATGGGTGATTTTATTTAGTTATATTGCAGATTTCACACCTGTATGTACCACGGAAATCATGACCTTTGCATCTATGATAAAGGAATTTAAGGACATTAATACTGAGCTGATTGGTTTATCGTGCGATTCACTATATTCACATATTGCTTGGATTAGAAAAATCAAAGAACTTGCCTGGAAGGATATGAAACGCATAGAAGTAGCATTCCCTTTGATTGCTGATAATACGAAGGAAGTATCAAATGCGTATGGCATGCTTCGTTCGGGTGTAGGGTTTAATCAGTTGGCAAGATCCGTATATATTTTGGATCCGGAAGGGAAACTGCGTGCAGAACTTCACTATCCTAATGAGATCGGACGTAATATTAGGGAATTAAAAAGGATACTGCTAGCATTACAAAAATCAGATAGTGAAGAAGCATTAATCCCTGCTGAATGGATTCCGGAGGAGGATGTGATACTTCGAGTTCCTGATACTTGTTCGTTGGCCGCAGGTCGGATTGAAAAAATCAGTGAGAATATATATTGCTTGGATTGGTTTATAAGTTTTAAGCAGTCGAATTATATTCCTGAGGACGTGGAAATGATACCAGAAGTAAATCCCTATCCTTCTGCTTTTCCGTTAAAGAGGGAGTTTAATTATCGAAGATAAATGCATATTTGGTGCTGAATGGTTGATTTCCTATTCCTCCCATGCTATGATTGATAATATAAGAATTATTAATCTACTGAGGAGGCAAGGTCATGAAAATTTCAACAAAGGGTAGATACGCATTACGACTTATGTTGGATCTGGCTTTAAATAATACAGGTGAATGTATTACGATAAAAAGTATTGCTGCAAGACAGGATATCTCGGAAAAATATTTAGAACAAATCATATCACTATTAAATCATGCTGGTTTCGTAAAAAGTGTTCGTGGTGCTCAAGGCGGATACAAGTTAATGAAGAATCCAACTGAATACACCATTGGTATGATATTACGGTTGACGGAAGGAAATCTTGCTCCTGTTGATTGTGTAGAAGATCAAACGAATGATTGCAAACGTAGCGAAGATTGTGTAACCCGTGAAGTTTGGGTGGAAATTTATGAAGCAATTAAATCCGTTGTAGATAGAATAACGCTTCAAGATCTGGTGGAGAAGCATATGAAAAAGGTGCCTTTGGATTTTACAATATAATAATACTTGATTATTGATGCAGAATACGATTGATTGATAATGAGGAGAAAAAGTGATGAAGAAAAAAGTGATGAAGAAAAAAGTATTAATATTACTACTTTTATTACTTGTAATAGCAGCATTCTGTATCAAGAAATTTAATGATAAACCTCCATATCAGATTTCGGAAGAAAATGTGAAATCGATTTACTTAGAATATGATAAGAAGGGTACTACCATATCATTACCGGTAAGTAATTTGGAAAAAAAAGATATACTGTCAGAAGTCAGTAAGATGAGAGAAAAAGAAACATATGGTCAGATAGGTACTGTATTATATCGGTTCATAATTGAACTTAAGGATGGGCATAAGGTTACCTTCAATCAAAACACAGGGGATGTAATAGAATTATATTCTGATATCGATAAACGAACGAGAACAATAAAAGCTCCCAAAACAGCTGCCCTTATAAAAAGATATATTAAAGATAATAATATTGATATGTAATAGCAGGAATAAATAAAAGATAGGTAGTAAATAGATAAATATAAATTGTACCCTTTGTCAAGGACATTTTTAAAAAGAGGGGCACCTAATTTTTGGATATCTTCACTTGGTTTTTACCTTGAATTTAGACACTGGATAATAAGTTAATAGGTAAATAATTAAATAAGTAAATGATTAAATAATTAAATAAGTAATTATATAGGTAAATGCGGGCGAATTAATTATTAATACGCTCGTATTTATTTTTATTTTATTTTTTGTTTGTTTCTTTGCCGATTATAAAGCAATTCTGCCTGCATCGTATTTCCGATATACTATTCCAACATGGTTTTAAAAAAATTAAATTTGTGCTTGACAAATATTTCAAGTCAGTATAGTATTGTAACAAATCATACTAAGTATGTATGAATACTCGTATATCAAAATTATTATTAATGGAGGGTTTTATTATGGCGAATGAAAAGAAATTTAAATTTGAAACTTTACAGCTTCATGTAGGACAGGAAAAACCGGATAGTGCGACGGATGCAAGAAGTGTACCGATTTACCAAACAACATCTTATGTTTTTGCTAATTCTGCACAGGCAGAAGCTAGATTTAACCTCAGTGAAGGCGGCAACATTTACACTAGAATCATGAACCCAACCTCCGATGTGTTTGAGCAGAGAATTGCAGCCTTAGAAGGTGGAGTAGCTGCGTTAGCAACCGCTTCCGGTGCTGCAGCGATTACATATTCCATTCAAAATATCGCACATGCAGGTGATCACATTGTATCTGCACAATCGATCTATGGTGGTACCTATAATCTCTTTGCACATACATTACAAGATTTCGGTATTACCACAACTTTTGTTGATTCGGATGATTTAAATAATTTTGAGAAAGCAATTCAGCCAAATACAAAAGCAATCTTTATTGAATCCTTGGGTAATCCGAATAGCAATATCGTTGATATTGAAAAAGTTGCAGAAATCGCACATAATCATAAGATTCCACTTATCGTAGACAATACCTTTGCAACTCCTTATTTATTACGTCCAATCGAATACGGAGCAGATATTGTAGTACATTCCGCAACCAAATTTATCGGTGGTCACGGAACTACTCTAGGTGGTGTTATCATTGACGGCGGTAAATTTGACTGGGAAGGCTCTGGCAAATTCCCTGGCTTAACGGATCCAAATCCAAGCTACCATGGTGTACAGTTTACCAAGGCAGTTGGAGCGATTGCATATATCATTAAAGCAAGGGTTACTTTATTAAGAGATACGGGTGCTTCCCTCAGTCCGTTTAACTCTTTCCTTTTGCTTCAGGGACTTGAGACATTATCCCTTCGTGTTGAGCGTCATATCTTTAATACACTTAAGGTGATTGATTTCTTAAGTAACCATCCAAGTGTTGAGAAGGTTAACCATCCTTCCTTACCAAACGATCCATATCATGAATTATATAATAAATTCTTCCCTCAGGGCGGAAGCTCCATCTTTACCTTTGAGATTAAGGGTGACGCAACTGATGCAAAAGCATTTATTGACAAATTACAAATCTTCTCCTTATTAGCAAATGTAGCGGATGTAAAATCACTTGTTATCCACCCTGCTAGTACAACTCACTCACAGTTAAGTGCGGATGAACTTCTTACTTGCGGAATTAAGCCAAATACGATAAGATTATCGATAGGAACAGAACATATCGATGATATTATTGATGACCTAAAGCAGGCATTGGAAAATTAATTAGAATGAGGAGATACAGTCATGGCTGAGTTCAAGAAACAAATTACAGAGTTAATCGGAAAGACCCCTTTATTAGAATTGGCAAACTATAATCGGAATCATAATCTTGGTGCTAAAATCGTTGCAAAGTTGGAGTACTTTAATCCAGGTGGTAGTGTGAAAGATCGTATCGCTAAGAAAATGATAGAAGAAGCACTAAGCAGTGGCCAAATCAATCCAAGTACTGTAATTATTGAACCAACCAGCGGTAATACCGGAATTGGTCTTGCTAGCGTATGCGCAAGCTATGGACTGAAATTAATTATTACCATGCCGGAAACCATGAGTGTTGAACGCAGAAACCTTATGAAAGCGTATGGGGCAGAGCTTGTATTAACGGAAGGTCCAAAAGGGATGCAGGGCGCTGTTGATAAGTCAATTGAATTACAAAAAGAGATTCCTAACAGTTTTATTCCCTCCCAATTTGAGAATCCGAATAATCCTAAGGTTCATGAAGAGACCACAGGGGTTGAAATCTGGGAAGATACGCAAGGGACGATTGATATATTTGTAGCAGGAGTAGGTACCGGTGGCACCATCTCCGGCGTAGGAGCTTATTTGAAATCAAAGAATCCTAATATTCAGATTATCGCAGTAGAACCGGAAGATTCTCCATTGTTATCACAAGGTCGTATTGGTGCCCATCGCCTTCAGGGTCTTGGTCCAAACTTTGTACCTGGTACCTTGAATAAAGACATTTACAATGAAATTATTACAGTATCTACAGACGATGCCTTTGATGCTGGAAGAGAAATTGCAAAAAAAGAAGGTGTCCTGGTTGGAATATCCTCAGGTGCAGCCTTATGGGCATCAACGCTGGTGGCAAAAAGACCGGAGAACGCTGGTAAGCTTATCGTAGTAATTCTTCCTGATACTGGTGAGAGATATTTATCAACACCAATGTTCTCGTAAGGATTGTCACCAAGTGGTTATATATTGCATACGATGATTATAATCGAGAGATATAGAAAGCTAGATATAGAAAGCCAGGGATATTTATAGCTAGAGTTATTTAAAGCTGGGAATCCAGAGACATATAAAGTTTAATTAATAATAAAGATACAATTACACAATGACCAAGGATAGATCAATCATAATAGCACCTATGCATAAGTTGTAATTAGATACACTCAACCATGCATCAAACTATTATGGACTTGATCTGTTTTTGGTCATTTGTATAAATCCAAATGGGTATGATTATCTACTTTTCTGTTGTGAAAGACATTGGATAAATTCTATTTATTATCCTTCGTAAAAAGACCTATAATTACTGTCCCTAATCCACCTAAAGATGTAAAAGAGTCAAAACCATTCCAACCTATATTATTTGCGAATATCGAAAATAAGATAAAACCTATTCCAGCTAAAATTATTTTTATTGACTTCAAGCATAACTTACCCCCTAATTAAAACAAATTTCTAAAACCAATATTATAATTCCCAATTGTAAACCATTGCAATTGTAGTGTTTGGTAATATTATACATTACCGATTTGCTTAATAACAATATCTTTGTATGAATAATTTTGCAATAAGAAAAATAATATTTTATTATAAAAATTTGTCTAAAGCTTTAATTTTAAAGGTTAAATAACCATCATGCGATTACAACCGCAATTTCACCACTATATAAAAATGAATCCTGTCACTTGACTTGTAATATCATATCCTATATAATAAGCTGAATATAATAAAATAATTGTGATGCATAAGCAATCATAATGACGAATGAAAGAGTGTGCATATATGTTAAAAAGCATGACAGGTTTCGGACGATGCGAGATTGCAAGAATTGATCGTAAAATTACGGTTGAGATGAAGGCTGTGAATCATAGATATTGTGAATTGGCAGTTAAAATGCCTAAAAAGCTTGGTTTTTTTGAAGCGGGTATCCGTAATTTATTAAAGCAGTATATCGGTAGAGGTAAGGTTGATGTTTATATTACATACGAAGATTACACGGAAAGTAACGTATGTGTTAAATATAATGCTGATTTGGCGAAAGAATATTACGCAAATCTGGAGAAGATGAGCAAGGAATTTGGTCTTGAGAATGATGTACGAGTATCCAACCTTTCAAGATATCCCGATGTTTTTACGCTTGAAGAGCAGTCCATTGATGAAAAGGTATTATGGGAGCTAGTAGAGGAAGCCATTCGATCTGCAGCGGTTAAGTTTGTGGAGACAAGAATTTCAGAAGGTGAAAACTTGAAAAAAGATATTATTGCTAAGCTTGATAATATGCTTAATCTTGTACAATTTATTGAAACCAGATCGCCCGAGATAGTGAAAGAGTATCGTAATAAACTAATGGCAAAGGTCACTGAGCTGTTAGGTGACACTAGAATGGATGAAGGCGTATTGGCAACTGAGGTAACTGTTTTTGCTGATAAAATCTGTGTCGATGAAGAAACTGTTCGACTTAGAAGTCATATTCTCAATACGAAGCAGACCTTGAATGAAAATGATAATGTGGGTAGAAAACTTGACTTTATTGCACAAGAGATGAATCGTGAGGCAAATACGATTTTATCAAAAGCGAATGACTTAGAAGTAACCAATAAAGCAATTGACTTAAAAACTGAAATAGAAAAAGTCAGGGAGCAAATTCAAAATATCGAATAGAAGTTACTGAAAAGAGGAATAACTTTGAATAGGTTGGTAAATATAGGCTTCGGTAATGTAGTGAATTCTGATAAAATAATTAGCATTATTAGCCCGGAGGCTGCACCAATTAAAAGAATGGTACAGTCAGCCAAAGACAATGGCATGGCGATTGATGCGACTTGTGGCAGAAGAACCAAAGCTGTGATTGTCACTGAGAGCGGACATTTAATATTGTCGTCCCTTCTACCGGATACAATAGCCGGGAGAGTGAATCAAAAAGGGATTGTGGAGATACAAGAGAATATATTGAGTCAATAATTAAGGTTATAATTAAATTACAATAAATTTTAAGGGAATATCGGAAGGAGATTTTAATATGTTGCATCCATCATATACAGATTTAATGAGAGTAGTTAATAGCGAGGTTGAACCAGGTGAACAGCCAGTTGTTAACAGCAGATATTCTATCGTAATTGCCACTGCAAGACGAGCAAGACAGATTATTGACGGATCTATGCCTTTGGTAAATGTTACTTATCCAAAGCCATTATCGATAGCAGTTGAAGAATTATACCGTTCAAAGGTTAAAATTGTTGGAGATGACGAAGACAATGAAGAGAATGTAGAAGAAAGAAGTAATGATTCCAACCTTACAAATGAAGAATAATTTTTTGTAAGGTGTTTATATGTCATAACAGAAATTTGCAGCACTTTCATACGATTTGATATGAAAGTGCTTTGTATTGTTTATAAAACGAGTTTATCTTTGCCGTTAGGTTAATAGAAATGGAGGGAATTACTTGATGTCAGATGATACAGAAAAAATTAAAGCAGAATCGGAAACAGAGGATACCTTCACAAAAGAGGCGTATCAAGAAAGCTTAGTTGGTTTGGAAAGTCCAACAAAAGATGATCCATATTTCGATTTTGAAGAAGTATATGAAATAACCGACGATAAAGAACTGGTAGGAATGAAAAAAAAGAACAAAAAGAGTTTTTTGTTTGATTTAATTTTTTACCTTATTTTAATCTTTATTGTTATATATATTATTCCCAATTATGTGATACAACGTACCTATGTAGATGGTGACTCCATGCAAAATACATTATTCAATAAGGATCAGTTATATGTTGAAAAGCTTTCTTACCGGTTTGACGCGTTAAATCGATTTGATATTATTGTATTTTATCCGTTTGGGAGGAAACAATCTGATTATTATGTAAAAAGAATTATTGGCCTTCCGGGCGAGACAGTTCAAATTATTGGAAGTGATATTTATATCAATGGTAAAGTGTTAAAAGAGCATTATGGGAAGGATCCGATCATTGAAGCAGGAAGAGCGAAAAAGCCGATTAAACTTGCTGACGATGAGTATTTTGTGTTAGGTGATAACCGAACAGTCAGTAAAGATAGTAGAACTACAATTGTAGGGAATGTGAAAAAAGAGAATATTGGAGGAAGGGCTATTTTTAGAATTTTACCCTTTAGCCGTTTTGGTACCATTGATTAGCTACTAAAATTTCATTATTTGTACTTGCATTTTACATACGAATTAGGTAGAATAGTTTATGTTCTGTAGTCAGGAGTAATTATTATGAAGGTAATCAAGGAGCATATAAAAACAAGAAGTTTTAAGCAATTCTATCTTTTGTATGGAGCGGAAGAGTATTTAAAAAAGCTTTACCGTGACAAATTAAAGAATGCTATCATGATTGATGATAATGAGATGAACTATGCTTACTTTGAAGGTAAAAAAATAGATCTCATTAAAGTAGGAGAGGCAGCGCAAACACTTCCTTTCTTTAGCGAATATCGATTGATCATCATAGAAGAAAGTGGATTGTTTAAGAATCAGAGTGACCTTTGCGAATTGCTTAGTAATGTACCTGATACTACGATTATGATATTTGTTGACAGCGAAATCGATAAGAGAAATAAGCTTTTTAAAATGGTTCGCGATCGTGGAACTATTTCTGAAATAAATGGGTTAGATGAACGTAACCTAAAGCTCTTTGTTGCCTCTTTATTTGAACAGAATGGGAAGAAGAGTACGGAAGGTACAATACATTATCTTCTGGATAAAATCGGCACTGATATGATGAACATCTGTAATGAAGTTGAGAAGATTAACAGTTATGCTATGGATCGTAATGTAATTACACAGGAAGATATCGATGCAGTTGTAACAACACAGATTACGGGTAAAATTTTTCAGATGATCGATGCAATTGGGAGTAAAAACTCTAATAAAGCCTTGGATTTATATTATGATTTATTATCGGTAAGAGAAAAACCAATGTCAATCCTGTTTCTGATAACCAGACATTTTAATATTTTGTTGCAGGTGAAGGATTTGCAGGTGCATGGACATAATTCATCATCTATGGGTGAATTAGTTGGAATTCCGCCCTTTTCTGTTAATAAATATCTTGCTCAAACAAGAAATTTTACTTCAAAACGCCTTAAAGAAGCTTTGGAATTTGGAGCTGAGGTGGAGGAGCAGATTAAAACAGGCAGAATGATAGAAAAAATCGGAGTGGAGCTATTTATTGTTACCTTTAGTAAGGGTGAGAAAGCATAAGTGGTGATATTGCGTATGAAGAATCTTAATATGCGAATACCTGAAGTGATCTAATTGTATCTTTATTCAGTTAGTAAACTCAGTTATCATATACTTGGAAACGTATCGAAGTGGTCATAACGGCCCTGACTCGAAATCAGGTAGTCCTCACGGGCTCGTGGGTTCGAATCCCACCGTTTCCGCTATAAGAAGAGATGCAGAGATAATCTGTGTCTCTATTTTTATGTGAATTTGATGCTTTGCCAAGTGCTGGAATTGTGAGTTTATGTATAAGATGGGATGATAATTTCGTGTCAAGATAAGGAATAATGGCTTTAAATTAAAAGTTCGCATTGCAGCTACATATCTTGTTATGGTTATGGCTCAATAATTACTATATATTGGAGAGTGATTATCAGTTCATAGAAGCAATCTCATATGAAGCGATGCTACTATTTAGATAACATGCGCATGAATAATGTGATTTGTTTAGGTGGAATTGGAGTAGCTCGGTAATTTAGATAATTTAATACGCCTTGATTATGGATATAAGTGGAATATTATAATAAACTATACTATAATTTAAATATAGTTATTATATATTTTTATTTATCAATCTGTTATTAGTTAGATACTAGGATACTAATTTTAAAAGATTGGTTAGTGTGTTATAAGTCATCCGTAAGGTGAATTAATGAATGAGTGCGCATAATATGCAGTTGCGCAGACCGGCCTCGTGAGGATGCCCTATGCTGCATGTGGGTAAGGCAAGTCATATGCATATATATGCGTACTCATTCATTTTTTTATTCCAAATCTTACTTATGGCACTCTAACCAAGAATTGAGTTTTAAAGATTCTAAGATTATGAGGTGAGGTTATGAAAAAGGTGTTAGTCCATTATTTTAGTGGTACCGGTAATTCCTTGAAGGCGGCGAAGCAGTTGGCGAAAGAAGAGTGTTTGTCCGAATATGAATTTACCTTTCATCCCATGGAGAAGGGGCAGTGTAACATTAAGGATTATTCGATGCATATCTTTTTCTTTCCGGTTTATGCAACTTCTGTTCCGCATCTTGTACGCAAATATATTCACCAAATGGAAGATGGCAACTCTGCTACAGCGATTATAATTTCGACGAATGGTAAAATATCTACTCATATTCGAGATGGGTATCAGGGGTGGGCTCTTCATCAGGCAAGATTATATCTAAAGCTAAAGCACTTTGATGTAAAGATTAGTGATACTTTGGATCTTCCACATAATATTACCAATGTAATGCCACCAAGAAAAGAAAGTGTGAATCAGAACATTTTAACGCAGGGACTTCAACCCATTACCCAAATTGCACAGAAAATCGCTGAGCAAAAGACGTATCACAGATCAATCTTTCCATTGAATTTTCTCTGGAGCATACCGTTTGGTATCTTGTATTCTATCTTTGGCCGCAGGGGCTTTGGTAAAATGTTTGCTGCAGATTCCACCTGTACACAATGTAAGATATGTGTAAATCAGTGCCCGGCTCACATTATAAAATCCAATAACAAAAGTATTCGTTGGGGATGGAATTGTGAAGGTTGTATGCGATGTATTAATTCTTGTCCACAGAAATCAATTCAAACATCAACCCTACGAGCCTTGATAATGTTGGTTTCACTTGTTGCAAACCCTTTAAATCTCTTATATCCCTATGTGGCAGAAAAATGGAATGCTATGTTTGATGGCATAGGTGTACATATTGTTGCAATCGTGTATCCAATTCTAGCATTTTTAATATTATGGGTTGTTATCGACTGTTTGTTTATGTTGCTTTCAAACTTTTCAATCTTCCGAAAAATAATTGGCTTTGGCCATACTAAATTCTTCGGAAGATATCAGGCAAAGTAATTTAACTACTAATGTGATAAGCAAAATTTTATAAAGCAATACAATAAAAAACTTAACAGTGAGCACATCATTATATGGTAATAAATTTAAACTCAATAATAAGTGTATCGTTATATAGTTATTCAAATTTAAACTCAATAATAAGCGTATCATCATATAGAAATTTAAATTTAAACTCAATAGTAAGCGTATTATCATATAGTTATTCAAATTTAAACTCAATAGTAAGAGTATCATCGTATAGTAATTCAAATTTAAACTCGAAATTAAGCGTATCATCATAAAGAAATTACAAATATAAGTTCAATAGTAAGATTATCATCATAAAGCAATACAAATATTAGCTCAAATGTAAGCGTATTAATATAAAACGATACAAGCTACTGTAAGATAGCACCTAGACGCTGAATACCTTCATTGATGGTAGTAACGTCTGAGTTCGTGTAATTCAGTCGCATTGTATTCACTCGCTCTTTATTCGTATAAAAGGGGTCACCGGGGACGAAGAATACCTTTGCTTTGGTGGCTGCTTCTATTAATTCAATGGTTGGTTGGCCATTATGAAGAGTAGCCCACAGAAACATTCCACCAAGAGGAGTGGTATAGGTTACATGGGAGGGAAAATGAAGTTTCATTGCTTGTAACATAGTATCGCATTGCAGCTTATAGAGAGTAATAATTTTAGCTATATGTTCTTTATAATCATTGTGCTGCAGATAATCATAGATCATATGTTGTGCAAAAATATTTGTATGTAAATCGGAGCCTTGTTTTGCAGTTATTACATGTTGCATAATATCTTTATTCTTAGTACAGAGAAAACCTAATCGCATTCCAGGAGTGATTGTTTTAGAGAAAGAGCCAAATAGTACGCTGTTCTCTAGCTTATCACCTCCGATATAAGGGAGTGTTTCTCCGTTAAAGGTGAGCTCGCCATAAGGATCATCTTCAATAAGAACAACATTATATTTCTCTAATATCTTGCAAATCTCTTTTCTTTTTGCCCTAGAATAGGTAATTCCAGTGGGATTTTGAAAATTGGGTACGCTGTAGAATAGCTTTATCTTATGTTTTTTTAGTGCTATTTCTAATGCTTCAAGGTTTATCCCATCTTCTTCTAGAGGGATCGGAATGAAATTTGGCTCAAACAATGAAAACGCTTGGATTGCGCCAAGATATCCGGGTTCTTCAATCAGTATGCCATCTCCCTTATTGATTAGTATTTTTCCAATTAAGTCCAACGCCTGTTGAGAGCCGGTGGTAATCATGATATCTTCAGGAGAGAATTTTATTTGAAATCTCTGTTCATAACGGTCAGCTATGTACTGTCTCAGGGGTAGATAACCTTCAGTAGTAGAGTACTGAAATACTTTAGCTCCATCACGGCGAATAATTCGCTCACAGCTCGCTGCTAATTCCTGTAATGGGAAAGACAGTGGGTTTGGAAGACCACCGGCAAAGGATATGATATCCTGGTTATCGGTGACCTTTAATATTTCTCTGGTAAATGAGGGCTTGGTGTTCCTGATTCTGTCTGAAAATAAATCGTTCATGTAAATTTCCTTCTTTCTTTTCTACTTTTCCATAATTATTTGTGCAATTATATCATTGCAAAAACATACAAACAATATTAAAATTGTATGCAAGACAATTTTAATAATTTAATATACAATATGCATAAGATGCTTACTTGTTGCGTTATATCAAAGATGTATCCAATATATAGTAGGAGATGTAGGAGATAATATAAAAGGAGGACAATATGCCGATTAATTCATTTGATGACTACCCTATGAGCTGGAAACCGTCTATAACGAGGGAGGATGGACCAATCTATAAGACTTTGGCGAATCTGTTGGAAGAAGATATTAAAAGCAAAAGGCTTCTTCCTGGTACGAAGCTACCACCACAGAGAGAACTTGCTGATTATCTTGATATCAATCTTAGTACGGTATCAAGAGCGTTTAAACTGTGTGAGCAAAAAGGCCTTATCTGTGCTTCGGTTGGGAATGGAACGTTTGTTGCGACCGATGCTGGTGCTAGTAATATCATTCATATCAATTCGGATTCCATGCAAATAATTGAGATGGGAGCGATACTGCCGAATGCACAGCCAAATCGTCAAATTATTGATTATATGCAAAAGATGTTAACAGAGCCTGATATCGAAAAGTTATTTCAATATGGCAATACAGAATACACGCCGAGTCAAAAAGAAGCTGCGGTCCGATGGATTAAGAAAACGGAATATGAAGTAACACCGGATCAAATACTTTTTTCCAGCGGAGGGCAGAATGCATTAGCAGCGATATTATCCTCGTTATTCAAAGCTGGTGATAAGATAGGCACCGATCCGTTAACTTATCCAGGAATTAAAACGGTGGCTAAAATGCTGGGTATTCAACTAATACCAATTGATAGTGTGGAGGAGGAGATGACAGAGGAAGGGCTCATCAGTGCATGCAAGCATGATAAAATCAAGGGTATCTATATTATTCCGGATTTTCATAATCCTACAACCAAAGTTATGAGTGTTAAAACAAGAAAAATGATAGCTAATGTCGCGGAACGTTTTCAGTTGATTGTGATAGAGGATGCTATTAATAGCTTATTGATGGAGAATCTACTGCCGCCGGTTGCAGTGTTTGCACCGGAGCATACAATTTATATCTTGAGTCTGTCAAAGATTATATCGCCAGGTTTAAGAATGGCTTATATTGTTACACCAGATTGTTATCATAAAGAATTGGCCACTGGCTTATATAATTTGAATATAACCGTTTCGCCTTTCTTGAGTGAGTTGGCATCGAGATTGATTTACACTGGCAAGGCGGAAAGTATTGCCAAGGAACGAAGAGAATTTACTAAACAACAAAATGAAATCGTAAATCGCGAATTAAAGCATTTTAAACTTCGTGGTCAGCTTGAATGCCCATTTCGATGGATTGAATTGCCGGAGATATTTACTGGTAGAAGCTTTGAAATATGTGCGAAAAATGAAGGGGTTCAAGTGTTTTCGAATGATCGCTTTTTAGTGGGCAATACCCCAACGAGAAAAGCAATCAGAATTTCGGTTACAGCGACACGTAACCAGGAAGAATTTGAAAGAGGTATTAAAATATTGAAACGTATTCTGGAAAGTGAAGTAGAAGCAGATCAATTGTTGTGAGAAGCAGATCAATATTTGAATATAAAAAAACCCGGAAATGTGGGTTAGGCATTCCGGGTAATATTTATACTTTGCAAAGATTATGCGATGTTATTAACAGCTTTGGATAAGCGAGATACTTTTCTTGCAACGGTATTCTTGTGGAATACGCCCTTAGTACAAGCCTTATCGATTTCAGATATAGCTGTAACTAAATTAGTTTTAGCAAGATCCTTATCAGCAGCAGCAACTGCAGCATCAACCTTCTTTATCATTGTCTTAACCTTGGACTTAATTTGCTTATTTCTTGCAGCCTTAGTTGCATTAACTAAAATTCTTTTTTTAGCAGATTTAATATTAGCCAATTCGTACACCTCCGATTATTTATTATATTTAACCTAAATACCAAGGACATCAAATTGAGAGTGAGATGTTTGCTTGGATGTGGTTATTTAAAAACATTGTTTCATTAAATCCGGACACGGACGTTCTAATCGAAACATACTATTACATAGTAATCGATAGGAAATGTTATGTCAATACATAATTTGAAAAACTTTGCAGAAAATAAAACTAAATAGAATAAAAAATGTATGGAGGATAACTACTGTGAGTAAAATCAGGACAGACTTGGCATTAGAGGTTAGAGAAAGCTTTCCGGAGGATAATGTTGAAATCAAAGGGGTTATATTAACGGAGGATTTTGATGAGAAAAACAACATCAGAGTATCCACAGTTGAGATAAAGGATGAAAAGGGATCAAAAGCGATGCAAAGACCGATAGGAACGTACATTACGATTGAGGCACCGGACATGTATCAGGGCGATGAGGATTATAATAAGCCGGTTTCGGAAGAAGTAGTGAAGCAATTAAAGAAACTTGCTGGTGATTTAAAGAGAGAGGAAATATTAGTGGTAGGATTAGGTAACCGAGAAGTAACCCCCGATGCTTTAGGACCTCAGGTAGTCGATAACTTATTTATCACAAGACATTTAATTAAAGAATATGGAACTGAATTCAAAGAAAGACATAAACTTGGTAGTGTCAGCGCAATTGCACCGGGAGTGATGGCACAGACTGGTATGGAGACGGTTGAAATTATCAAAGGAGTGATTCAAGAGACTAAGCCCAAGCTTATCATAGTGATTGATGCATTGGCCTCTAGAAGTGTAAACCGAGTAAATACCACAATACAATTAACGGATACCGGCATTAGCCCAGGTTCCGGTGTGGGTAATAATCGTAAGGCTCTAAACGAAGAAAGCTTAGGAGTGAAAACAGTAGCACTTGGAGTTCCAACGGTAGTAGCTGCTGCCACAATAGTGGCAGATTCTTTAACAACCTATATGCAAAAAAGTGGGTTTAGCGAGGAGGATGTTGATAAATTTATATCTGAAGTGATGGAACAGCAAGTTGATAATATGTTTGTTACACCAAAAAATATCGACGAATCTGTGAAACGACTTAGCTTTACAGTGTCTGAAGCTTTGAATTCTTGTTTTGCACAGGCGGTCTGATTGTAAGTTGGTGTAGGTAGTGAATAATGAAGATGTGAGCATATCTATACATCTGACTCGCCTTACCCACATGTGGTATAAGACAACCACATGAGGCCGGTCTTCGCAGCTGTATAGATATGCTCACATCTTCATTAGCTTTACGTTATAGATGACGGAGGGAAGACTAATTAAGCATATCTATACATCTGACTCGCCTTACCCACATGTGGTATAAGACAACCACAGCGGCCGGTCTTCGCAGCTGTATAGATATGCTCACATCTTCATTAGCTTTACGTTATAGATGACGTAGGGAACTCTAATTAAGCATATCTATACATCTGACTCGCCTTACCCACATGTGGTATAAAATTAGATTGTATGATGCGAGTCTAAAAATATTTTTGAGTAAGAAATTTACCGTAAAGTATTGATAATTCAAGCATTCCTTAGTGTTGGGTGGAAGTATGCTTGTTACATCTTGTGTCCCAAGGGTAATAAAAACAAGCTGTCCGAATATAATGAATTAGGCTACATAATTATATTGATTCATTTGAAAGGGGGCAATAATGAAAAGTATTTCAACCAAGAGAAAAATTAAGATCTATCCGATCATATGGACGGGGATTATAATGGTATCAATCTATTTGATATACCGCTTTGCTACGTTATCGTTTTTGGGAAATATTGGCCAAGCTGAAAGCACCGTGAAGAGTACTTTTATTTCAAACCTTTGTAGTAGTGTTATTGAAAAGGGCTCAGGTTTGGTAAGCTTTACAGCGCAGGATCAACAGAATGATTCTAATCCTTTTGGTCTCCTAACGAAGCATTTATCAATACATAAATTCTCAATTACTGATAATACACTCACTGCGGATGCAAAGGATAACTTATCAACATCTGGGAATAATAAGAAAGATACAGAAGGGGATGCGGCAGCTGAGGCAATGAGTAATCATGTTGTCAGTGGGAATATGGGCTTTTATAAAATTAGCGGACAGATTACCAGGGAATATATATTGACGAACGGATTGATTTACAATAGTGCATTAAGTAGTGAATCCAATAATAATACGGAACAGCTGATTGGATATACCCCAGGGAACGTAGATTTTGCGGAAACGGAAGATGATAATGATAATAATGATGACTCTGCTGTTGAGACAATCACTTCATCTAGTTCAGCCAAATATACATTGGCTCAGTTGAAAGATTTTAATTTTTTAGTAAATAATTTTTATGTTGTCGATTCTTCAACAAGAGTTACAAAGGATTTGTTTAATGGGGAGAAGCTCCTTGGTAAGGATTTAAAGATGAAGCAAAAAAATGATAAGCCACAGATCCTAATATATCACACGCATGCTCATGAAACTTATGCGGATAGCCGTTCCGGTAATCAAGATGATACTGTTGTAGGTGTTGGAACAGAATTAACAGATATTCTTCAAAATACCTATGGGTACAATGTAATACATGATAAGACGGGATATGATATTGTGAACGGAGAATTGGATCGAAGTTATGCCTATCATCAAGCAAAGGTTGGTGTAACCAATATTTTAAAGCAGTATCCGTCTATTGAAGTAGTAATTGATTTACATAGGGATTCTGGTGCCGCTCGCAATGTTACAATTAATGGGAAAAAAACAGCACAAGTAATGTTGTTTAACGGATTAAGTAGGGATAAGGATGGCCCTATAACCTATTTAGCAAATCCAGGTCTTCAGACCAATATAGCGTTCAGTCTTCAGATGCAGTTGAAAGCGCGTGAATTATATCCCAGTTTATTTGTGAGAAATTATTTAAAAAATTATCGCTATAATATGCATTTACGACCGAAAACTTTACTGGTTGAACTTGGAACTGTTAACAACACGGTACAATCTGCCAAAAATGCAATGGATCCGCTTGCTAAGATTTTAGATACCATACTACAAGGCAAGTAAATGCTTTCGCATTATCTTGCCACTGAGTTACCGTTGTGTTATAATCATACAGATAAAATGCATTGTTATATACGCAGGAGGATTATAATGTCTTTAGACCAAAGTAAAATAAGAAATTTTTGTATTATTGCTCATATAGATCACGGTAAATCAACACTTGCTGACCGAATTATTGAGATGACCGGATTATTAACAAGTCGTGAAATGCAAGCTCAGGTGCTTGATAATATGGACTTGGAGAGAGAACGAGGAATCACAATTAAAGCTCAGACAATTCGAACAGTCTATAAAGCGAAGAATGGTGAAGAATATATCTTTAACCTCATTGATACCCCGGGACATGTAGACTTTAATTATGAAGTTTCGAGAAGCCTTGCTGCATGTGAAGGTGCAATTCTTGTTGTTGATGCTGCTCAGGGCATCGAAGCACAGACGTTAGCCAATGTATATTTGGCGTTGGATCATAATCTTGATATCATGCCGGTAATTAATAAAATAGATCTTCCCAGTGCAGATCCGGAGCGTGTTATTGCTGAAATTGAAGATGTGATTGGCTTGGAAGCACAGGATGCACCATTGGTATCAGCTAAAACTGGTCTTAATGTGGAACAGGTATTAGAACAGATTATTACCAGAATCTCCGCTCCAAAGGGTGACAGGAATGCACCACTTCAAGCTCTTATCTTTGACTCTGTTTATGATTCTTATAAAGGTGTTATTATATTTTGCAGAATAAAAGAAGGAACAGTTCGCAAAGGAACTGAACTACGCATGATGGCAACAGGAGCAACTGCTGAAGTGGTTGAGCTTGGAATATTTGGCCCTGGTCAATTCATACCTGCAGAAGAATTATCTGCTGGTATGGTAGGATATATTACAGCAAGCTTAAAGAATGTGAAGGATACCCGTGTGGGTGATACTGTAACAGACAATAAGCGTCCTTGTGCTGAGGCGTTGCCAGGTTATAAAAAAGTACATCCTATGGTATACTGTGGTATGTATCCGGCAGACGGATCAAAATATGGAGATTTACGTGATGCATTAGAGAAACTGCAGTTAAACGATGCTGCATTACAATTTGAACCAGAGACTTCCATCGCGTTGGGCTTTGGATACCGTTGCGGTTTCCTCGGCTTATTGCATTTGGAAATTGTTCAAGAGCGACTCGAGCGTGAGTACAATCTTGACTTGATAACGACCGCACCAAGTGTTATTTACAAGGTTCATAAAAATAATGGTCAAGTAATAGAAATCACCAATCCTACTAACTTACCGGATCCTTCCGAGATTGCCTTCCTTGAAGAGCCTATGGTGTCAGCAGAAATCATGGTAACAACAGAATATGTTGGTTCTATCATGACTTTATGTCAGGAACGTCGAGGAATATATCTGGGCATGGAGTATATGGAACAAACCAGAGCGTTATTAAAATATGAATTACCGTTAAATGAGATTATATATGATTTCTTTGATGCTCTTAAATCCAGATCCAAAGGATATGCTTCCTTTGATTATGAATTAAAAGACTATGTACAGTCTGAGTTGGTTAAGCTTGATATCTTGATTAATAAAGAAGAAGTGGATGCTTTGACCTTTATCGTACATGCTGAAAGCGCTTATGAGCGTGGTAGAAAAATGTGCGAGAAATTAAAGGAAGAGATTCCAAGACAACTTTTTGAAATCCCGATTCAGGCAGCAATTGGAAGCAAAGTTATTGCACGTGAAACCGTAAAAGCGATGCGTAAGGACGTTCTTGCAAAATGTTACGGCGGTGATATCACTCGTAAGAAGAAGCTTCTTGAGAAGCAAAAAGAAGGTAAGAAGAGGATGCGCCAGGTCGGCAATGTAGAGATTCCACAGAAGGCATTCATGAGTGTTCTTAAGTTAGATGAGAATTAGGGATGGTTGGATTGATCAATAAGAGATTAAACTAACATTTAGATCTACTCATGGATATGGTGTCATAAGTATAAGTCATTCGTAACATGAATTAATGATCAAGAGAGCACTTAATCATATTTAACTCTAAATTTTTGCCTTATGACACATAATAAATTATTAATAGGTAAAAGCTGTTTTAATATTCATCTGTCAGAAAGTGATAAGTTGCATTATGCAATATTGATCACCTGTGGCAGCAGGAATATAAAACAGCTTTTGCAATATATCGGAGAAAATGTATGATTGTTCATAACGTATTGTTAAAAGAAATGAATACAGATGCAAAACGGGATTTGGGTGTCTATATCCATATCCCTTTCTGTGCAAAAAAATGTGATTACTGCGACTTTTTATCTGGTCCTTCCTCCAAAGAAGTGATTGAGGAATATTTTGAAGCGTTGTACTTGGAGATTGAGCAATATAGTGATTATTCAGAGTTATATACGATTTCAACCATCTTTATCGGAGGGGGAACACCGTCCGTAGTGGATTCTTCTTATATAGAAGGAATCATGGAAAAGCTTATGAGGGTATTCCATATCGATCAAACACGGCTGGAAGCTACAATTGAGATAAATCCAGGTACTGTTTCTCGAGAGAAATTACTAGCTTACAAAAGGGCAGGAATTAACCGAATTAGCTTTGGCTTGCAGTCTACGAATAACGAAGAACTGAAGCTTCTCGGAAGAATTCATACCTATGAACAATTTGAGCAAAATTATCATCTTGCAAGAGAATTGGGCTTTCTAAATATCAATATCGATTTAATGTCTGCACTTCCTGGACAAACCTTAGAGAACTGGACAGAAACCTTAAACAAAGTGATACAACTAAGCCCGGAGCATATCTCTGCATATAGCCTTATCATAGAAGAGGGAACGAAGTTCTATGAAAGATATCAGGAAGGTTCACCGGGAAGCAAGCTATTACCGAATGAGGAAACAGATCGTTTCATGTATTCTCAAACCAAGTCAATTCTGAAAGAGAATGGCTACTTGCGTTATGAAATATCAAACTATGCAAAGCAAGGGTTTGAATGCAAGCATAATGTATCGTATTGGATTGGAACAGAATATTTGGGGATAGGGCTAGGCGCTTCTTCTTATATTGGTGGTGCTAGATTTTCAAATATAGATGAGGTGGAAGAATACATTCAACTGTGCAAGCAGAGCAACAATAGCAAAATAGAATTAATGGATATTCGTAGGGAGTATACTGAACTGACGAAGGAAGAAAAGATGGAGGAATTCATGTTTTTGGGTTTAAGAATCTGCGATGGTATCAGTAAAAAGGAATTTTCCCGTAGATTCATCACGCCGATAGAGGAAATCTACGGTTCCATAATACAAGAATTGAAACTGAAAAAGTTGATTGAAGAAGAAGGGGATAACATTAAGTTGACAGAGTATGGGTTGGATATCAGTAATTATGTATTGGCAGAATTTCTTTTATAATCTTACTCTTTGTTTCCAAAAATCAAACCAATAATTCCTATCACGACTCCAACGAGAATAAAGATTGTTCCCGCATCTATAAAGGACATTTCATATATTGCATTTCCTGCGGCGAGCATAATTATTCCGGCCAAAAACAAAGTTGCACTCCAGATTGTTAATTTGATAAAAAGAGTTTTCATCATTAATACCTCCTAGATATAAAATAAATTTCATTCAATTTAAACAAGTATGAATGCAAAATATGAATTACTATTACTTATAATATATAATACCTTTATTTACATGATTTTACCATATAAATTTGTAAGTGAATTATGTAATAACAGGTATTATAGAACAAATAAAATTAATCAGACTAGATTTTGTTAACATAAATAACATGTAAGTTTTAATGTTATACTTCTAGAATATTATACAAAAGAGGCAACCAATAATATATTTTAAAGTCTTCAAATAAAATATAAATCCAAGATTATCTAGAATAAGAATCGTTTACTCCTATATACTAATCAATAACACTAATTTATTGATATTTGATGCTATTGTCAAAAGTATAGAAAAGGAGTAAATAATGGAGCGAAAGTCTAATGAAGTTATTATAAATGAAGTTCGAGAGGGAAATATTCGAGGTATATTAAGAGCCAATACCTCTGAACAAGAGCAAATTAAAAATGAAATATTAAATGATGGGAATGAATTAGAGAATGAACCTGCGGCGAACAAGAGGATAAATGTAGAGGCGCAGACTGATTTACAAAAAGATTCTTTAAGTTAAGAAAGATTAATTATTAATTGGATTTTTTTCAAATATTGGCGGTTATCGATGAGATAACCGTTTTTGTCCGACAGCCAGTCGAAACAGTCATAACTTCGGTTAGGACTATTTTTGTAGGGCAATCTTTAAAAAACCACCAGCTATGCTGGTGGACCTAATTACATCAAGCGTTTTCATCTTAAAACCCCTTTGTTATAATAAGTGTGGGTCTCAAACAGCACTAAATATATCCAAAGAGGTATCGTAATTGAATAAGAATACATTAGCACATACAACGTGGGAATATAAATACCACATAGTTTTTGCACCTAAGATTAGAAGGCAATTGATTTATGGAAACATAAAAGCTGATGTTGCCAATATTTTGAGTAAATTGTGTAATAGAAAAGGTATAGAAATAATTGAAGCAGTATGCTGCAAAGATTATAAACACATGCTTGTAAGAATACCACCGAGTATCGACGTGTCAGCATTTGTGGGATATTTAAAGGGTGCATTAGAGGGGGCAGTGGTGTTGAACTTTCACCTTTTCCCTTTTATAAAATTCAGAAATAGATACTAGTGCATGATTATAGTAGATTTTAAGAATTACCATTTAATACTTATATTTAGCATAAAGGATAATAACCAAAAGAAAGAAGGATATTATTTCTCTGGGTCTTGAAGTCGAGGAGAATCTTCTGTCTGGATCTAGGAACAGCTTTTGAAAGTTTTAGGTTAGATTCACGGTATCTATTTATGAGAAATTTTATTCGACCAAAAATAAATATTAGCTTGGAAACAGGTAGAAGCAAATAAGGAATGTGGCCGTGTTGATATGGAAAACATTGAAATCTTTGAAACGGATGAGGATAAGAAAATATTCCGACTACAGCAAGAGATTCGAACTAAGGTATATAAGCCGACACTTGTAAAAAATAGTGTACATACAATGAAGAATGGAGACGAAGACCGCTCGGAATAGCAGTAATAAAAATTAGGATAGTTAAACATAGTTTTGTAAACGTATTAAGTCCGAAATTCGAAGATAGCATATTTTATAAATGCTCCTGTGGTTATCGAATAGAAAAATATATTGAAAGGAATAATGATGATAATTCTCTGGTACGTAGAACATAAATATAATCACATATTTTATTGCGATATCATGGGATTTTCCGATAAAATATCGCAATAAAACCTGATGAAGGAGCTTACGTAATATATAGCTGATGGCACTGTGCTTGATATGATATTTAGATTTACTTCGCATAATATTTAGACAATTTCAGTTTTCCCAGCCATCCAAGGAGTGTTGAATCCGTTTTTCAGACCGGTAATGAGCTATATACAAGATTAGAACACACGTTCCCAATGGCCTTATTTTTAGCTCAGTATCCGCTTTAGCATATACCTCAACAGTGGGATGATCCAGAAACATATCCCTAACACTTAAACCTGTGAGCTCCTGTACCCTATAGCTAGAGTCATACAGAAAACTCAATAGAGTAAGGACATTAAAGTATCATTAGACAATGCTCCATAATTATTCTCAAAAAAAGCCAGGACGCAATATCGGTTAATACAAAGATTCAACCAAAGCATATGAGGTTGGATAATTTATCAAAAGCACATTGTTGCTAGTAACGCTTTTTCATACATCAAGAACACTCTTTATATACTATTACTACAATGGGCAAAACACAGACACTCTAACAAGAAGCTTTGGTGGAAGATAAATAATTACTGACATGAAAAAACGGGAAAAGGTGGCTTTTTATGACGGACGATTATAGCTTAATTTATTTGAGGCAAATTATAATTGTCAGACAAAAAAGACACATCTGCACGCACTTGTTGCCGCCTGACAAGGTGAAGATTGCTTGAGCCGTATGAGCGCGAAAACTCTTACGTACGGTTCTTACATGAGAAAAATCTCATTCTCTTAATCGATTATACAAGCCAGAAATTTTACGAGTTGATTACCAAAAAAGATATGATTTATTGAGTTGTAGGAAAGGAATACTTATAAATTGCCTATATCGAATCCTTTCATCTCATAGTAAAAAAAGAAGAAGTAAACCATAAAAAACTATAATTAAAAGATGCACGAAAGTCAATCTTTGAATATATCGAATCCTGTAAATCCTGGAATAACAGAAAAAGGATTCATAGTGCAAATAACGATAGGACTCCTCATGCAGTTTATAAAGCTGCTACATAGAAGTTAAGCATTTTATGTCATAATTATTGAAACAAGTCCAATGTCTATATAGCTATTTGGAGGGAATTACATCACAAGAAAATCATACTAAGTGTTGCAATACCCTCCAATATACATTTGAGTGAATATATTATGGTCTATAATTCACATAGCAATAAGAAGAATACAATTTATGGTTATTTACTAAAGTTATATCTACATTTGCACTTATTCCCTCCACTGTCCAAGAAAAACTAGGCTGAACTCCAAGGGATGACCACACATGTTCATATCTACTAAATACATTAAAAGCAGTAGGCATTGTATAATTACTAACTCGTGCTTTGCCTCTGATATAATAACTCATATCAGTTACTCTGCCATAAGATATGAATTGTTCCATATCATAATTATCTGGTAAATTATATTGAGCATAGATACCAGTTGATGCTACTGTAACATGTCCAACGCCAGAATATGTTTGTGTTGTATCCTCCGGGCGAGCTGTTCCATCATGCTTAAACATATTATAATAATAGGAAGAATATAAATCCCCTGTTCCTGACGTCCAGGCACAATTAGGAGCTGCAATGGATATTGAATCTTTCATTCTTGATGAAGGCATTGTTAACCAAGTAAAAGAACCTGATAAGGTGTAATATCCTTTTGAAATATATGTAGCCTGAGTAATAATTTTCATATATCCATCGGTTGAATCGTCTATGTTTGAAGCATTGTTAGATGCTAATGTTGCATATGTACTGGTAGATTGCAAATTTAATTTCATTACTTTTTGGAAACATGTATCTTTATCAATTAAATTTGTTTTACCATCAGAACTAACCTTAACATATGATTCAATTACGGTAACCTTAGTGGCATTTTTCAAGGTGTTATAAATTTCTTTATCCCCTATCGCATCTAACTCTTTATTAGCATAACCTAATTTCAATAATAAAGTTCTATATTTCTTGGTGTCTTTAAAACTAATATTATTCTTAGTACCTGATGCTTCTTTTAAAGGAGTTATATTTACTGATGATATAATTTTATTATCCTCTTTAAAATTAGCAATTAAAAATTCACTTTTACTTTGACTAGCATAAACAGTAGAAACTAAAGGGTATAGAAGAAGCAAAGAAGTTAAAAATATACTACAATATAATCTAAACTTAAATTTCATATTAATCCTCCTTATATTTATAACCAAAATTAGAAATTCATGCATGAATTACCTTAATTATACAATATATATCAAATATTGCAATATAAATATATAATTTGTTAAATGCAACTATAGTAGTAAGATGTCGCCTCAACTTAATAGATATAATATCTATTAAGAAAAGAGGAAACAACCAAAAGAGGCGAATTGAACCAGAATGCAAGAAAAACATTATTCATCTTCACTTATAAGACGGGCGGAGGAACATTTACTAGCCTATCTGATAAATACGATGTAACTAAGGTTGGTATATCAATTTGGATTAAAAATTACCGCGAAGAATGTTAAACTAATCAAGAAACCAGAACAGAACATGATTTTATGCAGGAAAACCGCAGACTGCGTATGTTGCTGGAAGATATGCAAGAGGAGAATCAGTTCTTAAAAAAGCACCGATATTTTTTACGAAGGAAATCGATTAATAGGCATCAGGTTATATTACATAACGAGCAGGGATCGCAAGTGCGGCAAGAACTCGCTTAATATATTGTCGAAAGACTGCCCTATCCATTCAGGGAACTCTATTGTGCCTAACGTGGATGGTAACGTTAGGGTTAAAAAGCTCACAAGAAAATGTGGAAGTTAAAATTAATTACTACAACTACTAGAGTAAGAATGATATAAAGAAAAGTAAAGTGGTGTTAGTATATATGGTGTTAGTATATAACAGTGGACACGAAAAGTTTAACACATTACAATAGTTCCAAGAAAGGTGTGTGTTAATCAATGTCCAAGAACGGTATCCGTTATTCAGAAGAATTTAAACAACAGATAATTGATCTTTATCAATCAGGTAGCTCTGTAAGCTATCTTAGTAGTGAGTATGGTGTAGCAAATGTAACGATTTATAATTGGATTAAAGAAGTATCTCCAATAACAGTATTTGAGAAGGATGAAATCACTTCAAAGGAATACGAGAAAATGAAAGGACGTATTGCTGAACTTGAAATGGAGAATGAAATCTTAAAAAAAGCTACCGCCATATTCGCAAGAAAACGATAGAAGAAATCGTTACCTTCATCGAAAAATACAAATCAAAATATACTGTGAAGCGTATATGCAAAGCCTTAAAGTTCCATAGAAGTACTTATTATAAGGCTCTTTATGGTGTACCTTCTAATCGCCAAGTTGAATCAGATAAGCTAAAGTCTGAAATCCGTCAAATATATAAAGATAGTAAATGCCGGTATGGGGCTCCAAAAATCTTTAAGGTTTTAAAGAGTAGCGGCAAGAAGATCAGCCTTAAAAGAGTTCAGCGCTATATGTCATCCATGGGACTGCGATCTATAGTGGTAAAAAAGTTCCGTCCACACTCTTCTAAATCAAATGTAGAGGAAAAAGATAACCTCTTAAACAGAGAGTTTAAAGCATCTGGCATTAACCAAAAATGGTGTACTGACATTACTTATATTCATACCTTAAAGGATGGCTGGACTTATCTTGCATCTGTGATGGATCTCTACAGTAAAAAGATAATTGGATATTCATATGGGACTTCAATGACTGCAGAATTGGCAGTTAAAGCCTTAGAAAATGCCTGTATAAATGTTAAAAATACGGAAGGCATTATTCTGCATAGTGATTTAGGTACACAGTACACAAGTCAAAAGTTTCATGATGTAATATCAAAAAAGGGAATAATTCATTCCTTTAGTCGAAAAGGCAATCCTTATGATAATGACTGTATTGAATCTTTTCATTCCATACTAAAGAAAGAAGAGGTCAATCATAATAAATATTATGATTTCGATGTAGCTCGTAGGGTAATCTTTGAATATATCGAATCCTGGTATAACAGAAAAAGGATTCATGGCTCAATTAATGATATGACACCTCATTCAGTACATGAAGCAGCTGCATGAGTAATGAGTATTTATTTCAAAGAGCCACAATCATGAATAGGAGCCAGTCATCGGCGATATAATCCCCCTTTGTTTGGCTTAACTAATGTTCATTACGAAGCATAGGATTTGTCAAGGCCTTGCCGCTATTGCGGTACGAAGTAGCCTTTACAAATGAAATGCTGAGTAATTTAATAATATAAGCCAAACAAAGATAGCTAAAAGTTATTATCTATTTCCGGATAGTTCAATAACCTTCGGAATACTCAAAGAAGTTAAACTTTTTGTGTCTACTCTATTGACACATGTCCAAAGTGATTCATTGTAGAAATCGTTATATTGAATAAAGCGAATTAGGCTGTAATGCATTAACCAAAATAGTAAGGAGTCGAGCAACCGCAAGGAGCGATACAGCATAGGTGGTAGAAGAAAAGGATTGTTGATTTTGCAATGATAATAGATATGGGGTTATGCTTTATATGTAAGATAAACTGAATAAATAAAGAAATACGCACACATTTTGTTATAAGAATGTGTGCGTATTTTATTTCGTATTTTATTTCTATAAAAAAAAATCTAGTAAAAACTGCAATTATCATAAAAAAAGTTTAAAATGAATGCTTTTTCTTTTGAATTTTTTTTGATTTACATGAGTATGGTTTACCAATATCAACCTGATTAAATATACAATCTTCCTATATAATAACTTGTAAAAGCTGTTGATTAGAGAATGATTAAAATTCGCAAAATGTTCACAAATTATTATTAAAATGCCTTGACAAAATAAATTGGGAGTGATATTTTATATATAGATATTAGCACTCTACTTGACTGAGTGCTAACAACACAAACGAAGGTTACTTCACTAAGATGGATAGAGGGTTGGTTATGCAACAATTGGATGATCGAAAACTAAAGATTTTGCAGGCTATTATCCGTAATTATCTAGAAACCGGAGAGCCTGTTGGTTCAAGAACCATTTCAAAGTTTACGGATCTTAATCTTAGCTCCGCAACGATAAGGAATGAGATGGCCGATTTAGAAGAATTGGGATTTATAGTTCAACCACATACGTCGGCTGGACGTATCCCATCGGATAAAGGTTATCGTTTGTATGTTGATATGCTGTTACAGGATAAGGTACAGGAAGTGGAAGATATGAGGGAATTATTAATCCAGAAGGCAGATCGTCTGGAGAACCTCCTACAGCAGGTAGCGAAGCTTCTGGCAGTGAATACACAGTACACCACCTTGGTTACGACTCCTCAGTATAAGAAGAAAGTTAAGTTTATTCAACTTACTGAGATGGAGGATAATCAATTACTTGCAGTTATCGTATTTGAACGTAATATTGTAAAGAATAAGATTATCAATGTTACAACCTCACTCAACAAAGAAACCTTACTTAAGTTGAATATTATTATTAATACTTTTTTACAAGGACTGGATTTAGGAGAAATCACTTTACCGGTGATTGCTCAGATGAAGGATCAAGCGGGAGATAACCGTAATCTAGTGAATGATATCTTAGATGCAATTATGCAAGCGGTATCAGAAGAAGATGATTTTGAAATGTACACCTCCGGCACTACCAATATTTTAAAATATCCGGAGCTTAGTGACAATGCGAAAGCAACTAATCTTCTCTATACACTGGAAGAAAAAAAAGTACTTTCTGATTTTATCCAGGATAAAATGGAGGATGAAGAAAGCAGAGGAATACAAGTATTTATCGGTGATGAAACTCCGGTTGAATCCATGAAGGAATGTTCCGTAGTTACTGCTACTTATGAAATTGAAGAAGGAGTTTACGGTAAGGTTGGAATTATTGGCCCGAAACGAATGGATTATCAAAAGGTTGTTCATACACTACAATCTTTGATGCAGCAACTTGATGATATATTTAAAAAGAAAAATTAACGTTGGCCATGTGAGAGGTGACTGTTAAACGGTGGAGGATATGGATAAAACAATTGAAGTAATGAAGGCAGCCATGGAAAAGGAGAAAGTAATGAAAGACAATTCAAATGAAACAATTGCAAATGAAGTTGGTGACAATATTGAGAAAGAGATTGTAGAGGACATTGTAACTGATCAAGATGCAATCGAGGATGAGAATATAGAGGAACTCAATGCATTGGAGGCTGAGTTAGAAACCGATGAAGTTGGGGAAGAAAAGAGCGAAAAAGGTGTTAAGTCATTTTTCAAGAACAATAAGTCAAAAGAATTAGCAGCAAAAGATCAAAAGATTGATGAATTGACTGATCGCTTGATGAGAAACATGGCGGAATTTGATAATTTCCGTAAACGTTCCGAAAAAGAAAAATCAACCATGTATGACATGGGTGTTAGAAATATAATCGAGAAGATGCTACCCATTGTAGATAACTTTGAGAGAGGGTTTAGCACGATTACAGATAAAGATAAAGAAAGTGCCTTTGCACAGGGAATTGAGTTGATTTATAAGCAACTGATTACAGCTCTTGATGAAATCGGATTAAAGCCGATTGATGCAGTTGGGAAAGAATTTGACCCTAATTTGCACAACGCTGTAATGCATGGTGAGGATGAAAGCTTGGGTGAGAATATTGTATCCGATGAATTCCAGAAGGGATATATGTATCGTGATATGGTAGTACGTCACAGTATGGTTAAGGTAGTTAATTAATTTATATAAATAAGATAAAAACGGGTAATTGACGTTTGAGTCGAACAACAATTTTTAATCAATTACATGTTAACAAATTAATATCAAATATAGGAGGAATTGAACATGGGTAAAATTATAGGTATTGACTTAGGTACAACAAATTCATGTGTAGCTGTTATGGAAGGTGGAAAACCGGTTGTTATCGCAAATACAGAGGGTGCTAGAACTACACCATCCGTTGTTGCATTTACAAAGACAGGAGAGCGTTTGGTTGGTGAACCTGCTAAGCGTCAGGCAGTAACTAATTCCGATAAGACAATCTCATCCATTAAGAGACATATGGGTACCGATTTTAGAGTAAAAGTTGATGATAAGAGATATTCACCTCAGGAGATTTCTGCAATGGTTCTTCAGAAATTAAAAGCAGATGCAGAAAGCTACTTAGGCGAGAAGGTTACAGAAGCAGTTATTACGGTTCCTGCATACTTCAATGATGCTCAGAGACAGGCAACTAAGGATGCAGGTAAGATTGCAGGTCTTGATGTTAAGAGAATTATCAACGAGCCTACTGCAGCAGCTTTAGCATATGGTCTTGATAACGAGCATGAGCAAAAAATTATGGTATATGATTTAGGTGGCGGTACCTTCGACGTTTCTATTATCGATATCGGTGACGGTGTTATTGAAGTTCTTTCTACCTCTGGTGATAACAGACTCGGTGGAGATGATTTCGATGATAAGATTACTAGATATATGATTGAAGAATTCAAGAAATCCGATGGTGTTGATTTATCCACAGATAAGATGGCACTTCAGAGATTAAAGGAAGCAGCTGAGAAGGCGAAAAAGGAATTATCCTCTGCTATAACAACTAATATCAACCTTCCATTCATCACAGCAACTGCAGAAGGACCAAAGCATTTTGATTTAAACTTAACTCGTGCTAAATTTGATGAGTTAACTCATGATTTGGTAGAAAGAACCGTTGTTCCAGTACAGAATGCACTTCGTGATGCTGGTTTAGCACCTTCTGAAATCAAGAAAGTATTATTAGTAGGTGGTTCTACTCGTATTCCTGCAGTTCAAGATAAAGTTAGACAATTAACAGGCCAGGAGCCTTCTAAGACATTAAATCCTGATGAGTGTGTTGCGATTGGTGCTTCCATTCAGGGTGGTAAATTAGCAGGTGATGCAGGCGCTGGAGATATTCTTCTTCTTGACGTAACTCCATTGTCACTTTCAATCGAGACTCTTGGTGGTGTAGCTACCAAATTAATCGAGAGAAATACAACAATTCCTACAAAGAAGAGCCAGGTATTCTCAACCGCAGCAGACAATCAGACCGCAGTTGATATCAACGTTGTACAGGGTGAAAGACAGTTTGCAAAAGACAATAAGAGTCTTGGACAATTCCGTCTTGATGGTATTCCACCAGCAAGAAGAGGTGTTCCTCAGGTTGAAGTAACTTTTGATATTGATGCAAATGGTATTGTTAATGTTTCTGCAAAAGACCTTGGAACTGGAAAAGAACAGCACATTACAATTACTGCAGGCTCTAACCTCTCCGATACAGATATTGATAAGGCTGTAAAAGAAGCTGCTGAATATGAAGCTCAAGATAAGATCCGTAAAGAAGCAGTTGATGTAAGAAATGATGCAGACTCTATGGTATTCCAAACAGAGAAGGCATTAACCGAAGCTGGTGATAAGATTGATCCAGCAGCTAAGGCAACAGTAGAAGAAGACTTAGCAAGATTAAAAGAGTTAATAGAAAAATCGAATCCTGAGGTTATGTCCGAAGGTGAAGTTGCCGATATTAAAGCGGCAAAAGAAAAATTAATGACAGATGCTCAGGCATTATTTGCTAAATTATATGAGCAGAGCGGTGCAGCAGGTGCAGGCCCTGATATGTCAGGTGCAGGTGCAGGCGCTTCCGGTGCTGCTGGCGGTTATAATGACGATGTTGTAGATGGAGATTACCGTGAGGTATAATTCATAATATAAGAATTGAGTCATCAATTCATTGAAGGTAAAAGGCGGTCATGATTGACTGCCTATTTGCCGATAAAAAGCTTAGTGTGAAAATGAAATACAATTTTAACACTTTGAAGTTTGTGCCTGCATATAATGCGGCATAAACAAACAAAAGGGTAAGACATACAGTGTATGAAAGGTGAAGGAAAAGATGGCTGATAAACGCGATTACTATGAGGTCTTAGGTGTCAATAAGACAGCAGCGGATGATGAATTAAAAAAAGCATATAGGCAGATGGCTAAGAAATACCATCCCGATACCAATCCAGGGGATAAAGAGGCAGAAGCGAAATTTAAGGAAGCTTCTGAGGCCTATGCTGTACTTAGCGATGCAGATAAACGCAGGCAGTATGATCAGTTCGGACACTCAGCCTTTGAAGGAGGAGCCGGCGGAGCCGGTGGATTTGGTTTTGAGGGAATGGATATGGGGGATATCTTTGGCGATATCTTCGGTGATTTATTCGGTGGCGGTCGTAGTAGACGCCCCAACAATGGACCAATGCAAGGTGCAAATCTGCGCACAGCTGTTAGAATCTCATTTGAGGAAGCGGTATTTGGAACAGAGAAAGAACTTGAGCTTACCTTAAAGGATGAATGTGCAACCTGTCATGGAACAGGTGCAAAAGCCGGAACAAGTGCTGATACCTGTCATAAATGTGGTGGTAAGGGTCAAGTGGTGTATACACAGCAATCATTATTTGGAATGGTTCGTAATGTTCAAACTTGTCCTGATTGTAAGGGAACCGGTAAAATTATTAAAGAAAAATGTCCGGATTGTTATGGTTCGGGTTATATTAGCAGTAAGAAGAAAATTAAAGTTTCCATACCTGCTGGTATCGATATAGGCCAGAGTGTTCGAATTAGAGGTAAGGGTGAGCCGGGTGTTAACGGCGGTTCAAGAGGAGATCTTCTGGTAGAGGTTGATGTTAGTAGACATCCGATCTTCCAACGTCAGGATTATGATATCTTCTCTACTGCACCGATTTCTTATGCAACAGCTACTCTTGGTGGAGATGTTAGAATCAATACTGTTGACGGAGATGTATTATATACGGTTAAAGCAGGTACTCAAACTGATACTAAGATTCGCCTACGAGAGAAGGGTGTACCAAGTCTTCGCAATAAAGCAGTAAGAGGTGATCACTATGTTACTTTAGTGGTACAGGTACCAACAAGCTTAAATGCAGAGCAAAAGGACTTGTTAAGAAAGTTTGATGACGCAATGAACGGTAGAACTGCTACTGAGGCTGTAGAGGGCGATAAGGAAAAAGGGAAAAAGAAATTCTGGAAATAAATATTTAACTTAATGGGGGACTGTTGCTATATTTGGAGAGCCTTGATTTTATCAAGGTAATTATCACGCAACAGTCCATTTTCACGTAAATCAAAATAGGAGAATTAGGTTAAAGTATTTAATAATATTTAATAAATGATTAAGATAGTATTGGAGAAAATTATGAAGTGGACAAAATTTACCTTGGAGACAACAACACAAGCTGTTGATCTTGTTAGTGATATGCTGAATGATCTTGGAATTGAAGGAATTGAGGTTAGTGATAAGTTAGGCATTACGGAAGAAGAAAAAAAGCAAATGTTTATCGATATTCTACCGGAACTTGAGGAAGATGACGGAACAGCTATTGTCAGCTTTTATATTGATGAAGAGGAAGATGCAGAAGCTTTAATTAATCAAGTAAAAGAGGGTCTTATAGAAATGTCCTCCTATATTCAGGTTGGTAGTGGCAAGATTACGGTATCCGAGACAGAGGATAAGGACTGGATTAATAACTGGAAGGAATTTTTTAAACCATTTCGTATTGATGATACTATAGTAATAAAACCTACTTGGGAGGAACTGACTCTTGCAAAGGAGGGTGATTTAATTATAGAAATTGATCCCGGCACCTCGTTTGGCACCGGTGCGCATGAGACGACGAAACTTTGCATTATTGGAATTAAAAAACATATCAAACCCCATTCCGTTATCCTTGATGCCGGAAGCGGTAGTGGTATCCTGTCCATTATAGCGAAAAAGCTTGGTGCAAAAGAAGTATTAGGTATTGATATAGATCAAAATGCGACCTTTTCAGCAAAGGAGAATGCCGCTGTGAATCATTTGCCAATTAAAGAGGGTGATTTAACCTTTGTTACTGGTAATATGATTGAGGATGATGGAATTCGTACTGAATTGGGGAAAGAGCGATATGACCTAGTGGTAGCTAATATTTTGGCCGATGTCATAATTCCGTTATCTGATGTGATTGGTGAAAATCTGAAACCAGGTGGTGTTTTTATAAGCTCTGGAATTATAAATACAAAGGAAGCTGCAGTTCGAGAAGCGCTTGAAAAAAATCATTTTACCATTCTGGAAGTGAACCGTATGAATGATTGGGTATCCTTTGTAGCAGTAAAATAATATATTGGAATGATTGGGTATCCTTAGTGGTAGTAAAATAATATATTGGAATGATTGGGTATCCTTGTAGCTGTAAAATAACATTCTGATATTATATAAATTGTGATGTGAGGTGGATTGATTCAATGGATAATACTTCTGATATGATTACAAATTTGATGACACAATATGACCAACCTTTCTATCTTTATGAGGAAAGGATTATTGCAAGTCAAATTAAAACACTTATAGAACAATTTTCGCAGTTTGAGTTTTTATACTCAATTAAGACGAATCCATATACGCCTATTGTTGATTTTATCACCTCCAGTGGTTTTGGTGCGGATGCGGCGTCAGCTACGGAAGTAATTAAGGCTCAGCAAGCAGGCCTATCTTATGATAGAATATTATATTCCTCACCGGGTAAAACCCGTAAGGATATTGAAAAAACGATTGATAAAGCTATCCTCATTGCGGATAGTTACCATGAACTATATTTAATTAATGAGGTTGCGAAACAGAGACAATTACATATCAAGGTAGGACTACGTATCAATCCTGATTATACTATGGATATTGGCAAAGGGATTAGTAGTAAATTTGGTGTAGATGAAGAGACAATTGAGCAGGAGCGAACTTTTATCGAAAGTTTGACGAATGTAAGTATTGTTGGAATTCATGTTCATTTACGTTCCCAAGTTCTTGATCATAAAATACTATATCAATACTACAAGAGAATTTTTCAGTTGGCACTGTACTGTAAAGAGACAATGGATTGGAAGTTGGAATTTATTAATTTTGGTGGAGGATTTGGGATTGTATATTCACAGAGCAAGGAAAAACCACTTGATATTTTGCTGCTTAGCAAGGAATGTGAGGAGTTAGTTCAAAACTTCAAAGAAAAACTGGCTGTAAGACTTATCATTGAAACAGGCAGATTTGTGGTGTGTGAAGGTGGTCAATATGTAACTCATATTGTAGATCGAAAGGAGTCCAGAGGGGTAAAATACTTAATAGTAGAGAATAGTCTGAATGGTTTTATTAGACCTTCTATTGCGGAACTTTTGGCGGCTTATACACCACCGGGGAGCGATTTACCAAGCTGTGAGCCAATGTTTACGAGTAACGATGCTTTTGAATTTACGATTCTTGGTAGAGAAACAGAAATACTAGAAAAGGTATCTATTGTGGGCAATTTGTGTACTTCATCTGATATAATGGCAAAGGATATCTTACTTCCAAAGTGTGAAATTGGTGATATATTGGTGGTTTCAAAGGCCGGAAGTTATTCCTATACCTTATCACCGGTGTTATTTGCAAGTCAACCACTTCCATTACAAATATACGTGAAGGCAAGCGGTGAATTAGTTATTGATTAGATAGAAAATGCTAACTTGTAATAACAACCTTTTGAAATCTTAAATATGGTATTAGGTTAAGTGATATTTGGTTTTGATTGAATTGTAATGTTATTAACACTGCAATTAAAAATAGTTTAACTTATTCTAAGGAGATGAATTCATGCATCGTTTTTATGTCAATTCCAATCAAATTAATGAAGATATTGTGACGATCACAGGTCACGATGTAAATCATATTAAAAATGTCCTGCGTATGAAACAGGGTGAGGAAATTGTAATTTGTAATGGACACGGAAAAGATTGTTATTGTATAATTAATAAGGTGTCTGATAGTGAGGTTTTAGCTAGAATTGAGTCACAACAAGATACTGGGACAGAATTAAATGCGAAGATCACTCTGTTTCAAGGAATCCCCAAAAAGGATAAGATGGAATTAATTATCCAAAAAGCAGTGGAACTTGGAGTTTATGAGATCGTTCCAGTAATGACAAGACGTGTCGTTGTAAAATTAGAGGATAAGAAGAAGGAAGAGAAGAAGATTGAACGCTGGCAGGCTATTGCGGAAGGAGCTGCAAAGCAATCAGGTAGAGGAATCATTCCTACAATCTTACCGGTGCAGACTTATAAAGAAGCAATAAAGAACGCAGCTAATATGGACCTTGGAATTATTCCATACGAGAATGCTAAGGGAATGAACTATACCAGAGAGATTATGGACAAACTTGTACAGCATAAAAGCATTGCTGTGTTTATTGGACCTGAGGGTGGCTTTGAAGAAGGTGAAGTTGAACTGGCAATGGCGAACCAAATCCTTCCGATTACATTGGGAAGAAGAATATTACGTACTGAAACTGCAGGACTTTCAGTTCTGTCAATGATGGTATTAAAGTTAGATGAATGATGGCAAGTAGGTTAGCTTGATTTCGGGGATAGGTAGGAGGTAATGTTATGCAGATACAACTTTGGAGAGAAATTCTTGACCCATATTCCTTAGCTGTTGATGAATTAGTGACTAAATTCAATCATATTATTGATGAATATAGACATGCAGGTGCATACTCGCCCATTGAACAGGTAAGCGGGAGAGTGAAAACCATCTCAAGTATTTTAGAGAAATCACAGAAAAAAGGAATTGATTTAAAGGACTTTGAGAACACAATGGAGGATATTGCGGGTATTCGTATTATATGTCAGTTTGTTGAGGATATCGATAAGGTTGTTGACATTATAAAGATGAGATCCGACATGCGTGTTAAGAGTGAAAAAGATTACATTAATAATAGAAAAAAGAGCGGTTATCGTTCTTATCATTTGATTGCATTCTATGATGTAGAAACCTTAAAGGGGAGAAAGGAACTTCAGGTAGAAATTCAGATTCGTACACTTGCTATGAATTTTTGGGCTACCATTGAACATTCCTTACAATACAAATATAAGAAAAATATGCCAGAACATATCAAAGAGCGTTTATCTTCTGCAGCGGAAGCAATATTAATCCTTGACCAGGAAATGTCTGTGGTAAGAGATGAGATTATGGATGCACAGAATTCCTTTACGGTGAAAGCGAATATTGTAGCAGATATTTTGACTAACATTCAAAATCTGTATAAAGTGGCTAATAAGCAAGAGGTAATTAAAATTCAGGATGAATTTTTCCGTATTTATCAGAATGGTGACCAAGAGGAATTAACCAAATTCAGTGATGATTTGGATATGATTTCTGCTCGGTATCGAGCGCAAAGTTTAAGATAAATTTCTGTTCGCTATCGAGTGAAACGTTTAAGATAAATTTCAGCTCGTTATCGAGTGAGACGTTTAAGATAAATTTTTGCGAAAACGTTATGAGCTTATTATTGGCAGAAGGTCACAAAATCTACTAACGGAGTGAGAAAATGAATTTACCGAAATTATTTGAGGACAGAATGAGAGAGCTTTTGGGAGAGGAGTACGAAGAGTATTTACAATGCTATTCGAAGCCGCACTATGGCGGCTTAAGGGTGAATACTTTGAAATCCACTCCAGAAGAGTTCGAAAAATTCTGTCCTTATGCTATTAAAAGAATTCCCTGGGTGAAGAACGGTTATTATACTGACACAGAGGAGCAAACTGCAAAACATCCGTACTATCATGCAGGGTTGTATTATATTCAAGAACCAAGTGCGATGACTCCCGCAAGTCTATTACCAATTAATCCAGGAGATAAGGTACTGGATCTTTGTGCGGCACCGGGTGGAAAAAGCACAGAATTAGCGGCACAGCTAGCAGGAGACGGTGTTTTGGTATCCAATGACATCAGTAATTCCAGAGCGAAAGCGCTGTTAAAGAATATTGAACTCTTTGGTATTCGTAACGCTTTGGTGGTTTCTGAGGATCCCAACAAACTGGTACAGTATTTTCCGGAATATTTTGATAAAATATTGATTGATGCTCCTTGTTCCGGAGAGGGCATGTTTCGTAAAAGCCCAGCTATGATAAAAAATTGGGAAGAATATGGTGTAGAATATTATGAAAAACTTCAAAAGGAAATCATCGTATTAGCTGCATCTATGTTAAAGCCGGGCGGATACATGTTATATTCTACCTGTACTTTTTCGCCGGAGGAGAATGAGGGTACAATTGCTTATCTAATGGAGCAATGTCCGGAGTTCCATGTTATAAATCCGCTTCCTGACGAAGAAACCAGAATGGCTAATGGACTTTCTTATGAAGGTTTTGATCATGGTAAGCCGGAGTGGGTTGATGGTAAGGAAGAACTGAAGCATTGTATTCGATTATGGCCCCACAAGATAGACGGAGAGGGACATTTTATAGCACTTTTATATAAGGACAAAACCGGTAATAATAAAGATATAGAGCAAGTTGATTACATGAACGATAAAGATAATACAAATCAACAAAGTGATGCAAATCAACAAAGTGGTGTAAATCAACAAAGTGGTGTAAATAAACAATGTGATGCAAATCAACAAAGTAATATGAATCAACAAAGCAATACAAATCAGCAAAGTGTTTTAAGATCTAAAGGAAATAAATTTGGTAATGAGAAAAACAGTTCAAAAGCCTCATTAAATTATGCTAACTCAATTAAAAAGCCGATTAGTATGTTGTCGGAGGAAGCTCAGAATTTTATCAATGATTTAAATTTACCGATTGATCCAAACCTATTAGTGGTAAGAGACGAGAGGGTTTATCTGCTACCCCAGGGATTACCGAATTTAACTGGTCTTCGCATATTAAGACAGGGTTTATTGCTTGGAGAGATGAAAAAGCAACGTTTTGAACCATCTCAGGCTTTGGCGAATGCTTTGAAGATATCGGAATATAATAAATTACTTCGTTATACTGTGGACGACCCAAATGTGATACGATATTTGAAATGTGAATCAATTGTTCTGGAGCAGGATTACCCGGATGGTTGGTATTTGGTTTGTGTTGAGGAGTATCCACTTGGATGGCTGAAAGTAGTAAAGAATAATGTTAAGAATAAATATTGTCCGGGTTGGCGATGGGTTTAGGAGGAATAGATGGAGAAGCTTCGTTTGGATAAATATTTGGCTGATATGGGTATTGGTACCCGAAGTGAAATAAAAACTTGGATCCGCAAGGGTAGAGTGAAGATAAATGGTGAGATTTATAATAAACCGGAAACCAAGGTTGATCTACAGTTGGATGAGATTCACTTTGATGAGAGAAAAATTAGTTATGTAGAATATGTCTACTATATGCTTCATAAGCCGGCGGGAGTAGTATCAGCGACGATTGATAATGTCAGTACAACTGTAATGGAGCTTATTGAAGACACACAAGGTAAGGAACTATTTCCGGTAGGAAGATTGGATAAGGATACGGAAGGGCTTTTGCTGATTACCAATGATGGAGAGCTAGCTCATCAACTACTTTCTCCTAAAAAGCACGTTGATAAAGTGTACTATGCAAGGGTAAAAGGGAAAGTGACCTCAGAAGATGGGAAAGCCTTTGAACAAGGAGTAGACATCGGAGAAGAGAGTATTACGATGCCGGCAAAATTAAAAATCATCTTATCAGATGAGATATCAGAAATAGAACTTACGTTACAAGAGGGCAAGTTCCATCAAGTAAAGCGAATGTTTGAAGCGGTTGATAAGGAAGTAATCTACTTAAAACGCCTTTCCTTGGGTGGCCTTTGTTTGGATGAAAGCTTGGCACCAGGTGAATACCGTGAATTGACTCAGGAAGAAATCACATATTTGAAGAACTTGAAGGGATAAACTTATATTGATCAAGATATTTGAAGAACTTGAAGGGATAAATTTATATTGATTAAGATATTACTTTGACTATAATATGTATAAATGATACATTGTTTTCGGGTGGCTTCTAAGACCTCAGGTGGCATGAATTGATGAAAGCGGGTTATCTTAAAAGTACATTTTAACGGATGATATACAATAGAACAGAATGGAAGTGGGTATAATGCTTAATAATATTGATGCAGTAATCTTCGATTTGGACGGTACCTTAGTGGATTCAATGTGGATGTGGAAAAGCATTGATATTGAATACTTAGGGCGTTATGGTATAGAGTTACCGAACGATTTACAAAAATGCGTAGAGGGAATGAGCTTTTCAGAGACAGCAGTATACTTTAAAGAACGTTTTAATTTACCGGATCCCTTAGAGGTGATAAAAAGTAATTGGAATCAGATGGCATGGGATAAATACTTGCATGAGGTTCCTTTAAAAAACGGTGTATTAGAATTCTTAAAGCATCTGAAAGAAGCTGGAATTCCGGCTGGAATTGCAACCAGCAATTCGAAGGAATTAGTTGCTCTTGTAATTGAAAAGCTTGGAATCAAGGAATATTTTTCTTCTATCCGTACCTCCTGTGAAGTTGCGAAGGGGAAGCCGTCCCCGGACATTTACTTGTTGGTAGCGAAGGATTTGGGCGTAGACCCGACCAGATGTCTTGTGTTTGAAGATGTTTTGACAGGTGTGATGGCAGGTAAGAATGCTAATATGAAGGTTTGTGCTGTTCATGATTTATATTCAGAAGAGGAACAGGATGAAAAGATAAAGATGGCGGATTATTATGTGACCTCTATGTCTGAGCTTTTAAGTTAATGGTAATGACTACAGGTATTAATGAAAGGCATGGTTAAATAATGAAACAAATTAATGTTCAACAAAATGAGGCGGGTCAAAGACTTGATAAGCTCCTGGCTAAGGTGTTAAATAAGGCACCCAAAAGCTTTATCTATAAGATGCTACGTAAAAAGAATATTACCTTAAATGGTAAAAAGGCAGAGGGTTCCGAAAAGCTTGTGTTGCAGGATGAAATCAAGTTGTTTCTATCTGAGGAAACCATTGCTCAATTTAGTGAATTGGAAGAAACAACTGTTGTAGAAGGCAACCTGGATATCATTTATGAGGATCAGCATATCCTTATCGTTAATAAACCCTTAGGGGTATTGTCCCAGAAGGCAGAAAAGGATGATGTCTCAATGGTGGAATATATCCTCTCCTATATGCTTACTACGAAGCAGATTACGCAGGAGCAATTAACTAGCTTTAAGCCCTCGATTTGTAACCGACTTGACCGTAATACAGGAGGTATCTTGATTGCGGGGAAATCATTGTTTGGATTACAGGAGATGGCAAGATTGCTAAAGGATCGTTCTTTGAATAAATATTACCTATGTATTGTAAAAGGAAAAGTGGAAGAGAAGAAGCGGATCGAAGGGTATCTTAGTAAGGATGAAGAGAAGAATCAAGTTAAAATTTATCCTAAGCAAATGGACAATACAGAATATATCTGTACAGAATATGTACCGATTGCGTATTCTAAGAATGCTCTTAAGGATAAAGATGCATTGCATGAGGAGGTTCTTCAAAGGTTACAAACAAGGAAAACACAGTCCGTCGCAGATGCAATTACTCCGCAGGACGAAGACCCCTTAGGAAGCTTTACTCTACTTCAGGTAAAATTAATAACCGGTCGATCTCATCAAATTAGAGCTCATCTGGCAAGTATAGGACATCCGATTATCGGAGATTTTAAATATGGCAATCAAAGTGCCAATCATTATTTTAAGAAAAAGTACAATTTGACGGCACAATTATTGCATTCCCATCGTATGGTGTTTCCGAAGATCGAAGGTGAACTCGATTACTTATCGGATAAGGAATTTGTCGCTGACCTTCCGGCGCAATTCAAACAAATCAAGGTTGAATTATTTTAATAGGGTTGCACATGTAATTATTATATGAGATGAACGGTTGATTGATAGGGGTGCACATGTAATTATTTGATGTGAAGAACAGTTGAGTTTATGGGTTAATAGAATATTTTGAATTAATACAGTGAAATTTTATGGCCCAACAGATTAAAAATTGAATAAATACTGCGGATTATTATGAATCAAAAGAATAGAATTTGAATTAAAATATTGGGATGTTATGAATAAATTAATTAAAATACAAATAAATAAAATGGATTGTTATGTATAAATAAAATGAATATATTTACAAAGTGCGATAAAGGATATAAAATAGATGAAGTAATATATCATATACGGACAAGGGGGAGTACGAATGCCATCATGGAATTCCAGGGGCTTAAGAGGCTCTATGTTGGAGGAAATGATTAATCTTACCAATACGAAATATCGGGAAAAAGGTCTGGCATTGATTCAAAAGGTGCCTACACCAATTACACCTATTAATATTGATAAAGAGAATCGTCATATTACCCTTGCTTATTTTGAACAAAAAAGTACGGTGGATTATATCGGTGTGGTTCAGGGGGTTCCAGTATGCTTTGATGCAAAGGAATGTTCAGTGGATACCTTTAGTATCAATAATATTCATGAGCATCAGGTAGCCTTTATGAAGGAATTCGAACAGCAGAATGGAATTGCATTTATTCTGATTCATTACAAAAAGAATGACACCTATCATTATTTAACCTTTGAGCGACTCTACGAATTCTGGGAGAGATCGTTGCAAGGGGGAAGAAAAAGCTTCCGATATGATGAATTGGATGAAGAATATAATGTCACGCTTATGAACAGTGGTTGTATTCATTATCTAGATGTATTAAAGAAGGATTTGGAACGCAGAGAGTACATATAAAAAAAGGACAAGAAAGCAGTTATTGGGAAATGTGATTTCCTTTTGATTGATGGGGTGAACAATGGATTTTTTAGAAATTATTAAAGCGATTATACTGGGCGTTGTAGAAGGAGTTACGGAATGGTTACCGATTAGTAGTACTGGACATATTATACTTGTCAAAGAATTTCTTTATCCAAACATGACTAAGGATTTTAGCGATTTTTTTGATGTTTTCCAAGTGGTAATTCAGTTGGGTGCTATTATGGCAGTAGTGGTACTGTTTTGGAAAAAGATATTTCCGTTCTCCATTAAAAAAGGTGAGAAGTTTATTAAGCAAGATATCTTTATCATGTGGTTAAAGATAGTAGTAGCATGTGTTCCGGCAGCAGTGATTGGAGTCCTTTGGGATAAAGAAATTGATAAACTGTTTTATCATCATTATCCAATAGCGATTGCCTTGATTACATTTGGTATTCTATTTATTGTAATAGAGAATAAAAATGCTCACCATCGTCCAAAAATTACTTCTATAGCAGAAATCACATATAAAACAGCAATCCTTATCGGTGTATTCCAGTTGATAGCAGCGGTTTTCCCGGGAGTTTCAAGGTCAGGTGCAACCATCATCGGAGCAATGTTAATTGGAGTTTCTAGAAGTGTTGCAACCGAATATACCTTTTTCCTAGCAATTCCGGTTATGTTTGGAGCAAGTTTGCTAAAATTATATAAATACGGTTCTACATTTAGTCAATTAGAGTTAGTTGTTTTAGTAACCGGTACGTTAACCGCTTTTATCGTATCAATTGGCATTATTAAATTCTTAACAGGCTACATCAAAAAACATAACTTTAAAATATTCGGTTGGTATCGAATCGCGCTTGGTATAATAGTAATCGGTTATTTTTTAATACAAGGCATTATGTAATATAATCAGTAAGTAACTGTTTTACTGCAAGGAGTATTGTGATGCAAATAGAAATCGACCGAACGGTATACCATACAAGACCTGAAAGTTCCACTCGCCTTGATAAGGAAAATCGAACCTATGATTTGTTGGAACAGCTTGATATTTCATTTGTTCGTATTGATCATGCACAAGCAAAAACAATTGAGGACTGCAATGATATTGATGAACTATTGCAGATCACAATTTGTAAAAACCTTTTTTTGTGCAATTCGCAGAAGACGAAATTCTATTTATTAGTGCTTCCGGGTTACAAAAAGTTTCAAACCAAAGAGGTTTCAGCGCAAATTGGATCTGCAAGACTATCCTTTGCACCGCAGGAATATATGGAGCAATTTCTTGATATTACACCCGGGTCCGTCAGTATATTGGGATTAATGAACGATACACATAATCAAGTTCAATTGTTGATGGACAAGGATATAGTAAAAGAAGAGTATTTTGGTTGCCATCCTTGTATCAATACAACAAGCTTACGAATGAAAACTTCTGACATTATGAACAAATTTCTTCCATGTGTGAACCATGAGCCGGTTCTGGTTGAATTGTAGTTAGATTTAAATACCGACAAGTGACTTTATTGAGTAACTAAGAAATCAATAAGACACTTTTAGAAAGAAGAAATTAAGATGGAATTATTATCAGTCGTTGTGCCTTGTTATAACGAACAAGAAGCGTTACCGATATTCTATCGGGAGATTATAAAGATTGCAGATTCATTGAAAGAGCTTGATTTCGAATTCATATTGATTAATGATGGTTCAAAGGACAATACATTTAAAATTATAAAAGAATTACATGAGAAGGATTCCAGAGTTCACTATGTATCCTTCTCAAGAAATTTTGGTAAAGAGGCTGCAATCTGCGCCGGTTTACAAAAATCGAAGGGCGATTATGTGGTTTTGATGGATGTTGACCTTCAAGATCCACCGGAAATGATCCCTGAGATGTATAAAGCGATTATAAACGAGGGCTTTGACTCAGTTGCTACGAGGCGTTCTAACAGAGTAGGTGAACCACCCATACGTTCCTTCTTTGCAAAATGTTTTTATCGCTTGCTCAACAATATATCGAGTGTAGAAATTGTAGATGGAGCAAGAGATTATCGTATGATGAAAAGAAAAATGGTGGATGCCATCCTTTCCATGAGCGAAAATAATCGATTTTCAAAAGGAATTTTTGAATGGGTAGGATTTGATACAAAATGGCTTGAATATGTCAATGTTAAGAGGGCTGTCGGCGAAACCAAATGGTCTTTTTGGAAATTGCTTATTTATTCCGTAGAAGGAATTACTGCATTTTCGACAGCACCATTGGCACTTGCATCTATCATTGGATTTCTTTTTTGTATCATATCTTTATTATTAATTATAGCTATTATTATTAAAACATTAATTTGGTCTGATCCAACATCTGGATGGCCTTCGTTGGTTTGTATTATATGCTTTATCTCCGGAGTTCAAATGTTCTCAATTGGAATTTTAGGACAGTATTTATCAAAAACATATTTGGAAACAAAAAGAAGACCGATTTATATTGTTAAAGAGGAAGATTGAAAGAAAGGATACATTTTTTATCAACTATCCTTTTAGTTAATACGAGAGGAAGGCTAAACATAGCTCTAACATTATTAGTGGTAAAAGTGTAACTTTGTGTGCTTTTGCCACTTTTTTATATATTAATCATATATTGATTGTGATAAATCTGAATAATCGAGTTAAGCTATTATACAAAGATAAATGAATTTTGGAATTATAAGGATGGCATTTTTTGATTTATTTTCTCGATATTCGGTTGACATCACATAAAGAATAAATTATAATGTACCAATGTTAGCGTGGTAGCGAATTATCACATTACCGCGCTAAAGTGTTCTACTATTGTAAGACTATGATTACTATAATCAAATTATGATAATTATATAGAAGATGAAAAGTTTTATAATCAATTATTCTATTTTAACTTAATAGTTATTATAAAATTATTCATTTTAACTTGATATTTTATTATAAAATCATTCATTTTAATTTGATAATTATGAATTAATGAAATTAAATTGATGGTTATGATATTTAAATGGATGAAGTACGTAATGGTATGTTGATTTTTTTATTATATTAAAGAAGGGCTAGGTGCTGAATATGAAGGATAAGTTATTACATACACCAGAAGGAGTTAGAGACATTTACAATTCGGAATGCGCAATGAAGCTTACCTTGCAAAACAAACTCCATCATGTACTTGAGCAATATGGCTTTCGTGATATCCAAACTCCTAGCTTTGAGTTTTTTGACATCTTCAGTCAGGAACGTGGTACTGTTGCTTCGAAGGATATGTACAAATTTTTTGATAGAGATGGCAATACGTTAGTACTAAGACCGGATATCACACCCTCAATTGCCCGTTGTGCAGCCAAATATTATCGTGAGGAGAATCTGCCGATTCGCCTTGGGTACATCGGAAACACATTTATAAACAATACAAGTTATCAGGGTAAATTAAAAGAGGTTACTCAATTAGGAGCAGAATTAATTAATGATGACAGTATTGAAGCGGATGGTGAGATGCTAGCATTGACAATTGAATGCCTTTTACAATCTGGTTTACAGCAATTTCAATTGGAAATCGGTGATGCTGATTTTCTACGTTCGTTGATTGAGGAAGCCGGATTTGATGAGGAAGAAGAGGTTGGCATTCTTCGTGAACTTATTGAAAAGAAGAATATGTTTGGTATTGAAGAGATGATTTTAACAAAAAATCTCAATGAAGATTTAAAGAATATCTTTTTAAAATTACCGGAATTATTTGGATCATTAGAGAAGTTGGGACTTGCGAAAGAGATAACTAAAAATCCACGTGCCTTAAAAGCGATTGAACGTCTTGAAAAATTATATGACATTATGATTGAATATGACTATGAGAAATACATTTCCTTTGATTTGGCAATGTTGAGCAAATATAACTATTATACCGGAATTATTTTTAAAGCATATACGTATGGAACCGGAGATGCAGTGGCAACCGGTGGACGTTACGATAATCTTGTAGAACAATTTGGGAAAGAAGCGCCTGCGATTGGCTTAGCTATTGTAATTGATCAGCTCATGCTGGCTCTATCAAGACAAAAGCTTCTTCCGAATCCGGAAGCACAGGATACCTTGATATTATATAGGAGTAACTTCCGTAAACAGGCAGTTTCATTGGCAAAACATTTCCGTAAGGATGAAATGAATACAATGCTGCAGAAGGCAAACGATGAACTGAAGATTGCGGATTATTTATCGTATGCAACGCGGATGAATATTGGTGGTATTTTATATCTGGATAATGATACGGATATTAAGGTGATCAATGCGGATGGAACCTCACAGTCGGTTTTGCTGAAAGAATTCTTAAGTGAATAGTTAGAAAGGGAGATTAGATGAGATATATTACGATTGCCTTAGCCAAAGGTCGTTTGGCGTTAAAGACATTAGAAATACTGGAAAAGATAGGCATTACCTGCGAAGAGATGAAAGATAAATCCTCTAGAAAATTAATCTTTGTAAATGAGGAACTGAAGCTGAAGTTCTTTCTTGCTAAAGCGAGTGATGTTCCAACTTATGTGGAATATGGCGCAGCTGATATTGGTGTAGTTGGTAAAGATACCATTCTAGAAGAAGGAAGAAAGATGTATGAAGTGGTTGATCTCGGTCTTGGTAAATGCAGAATGTGTGTAGCCGGACCGGCATCTGCAAGAGAATTATTAAAGCATGGTGAATTAATCCGTGTTGCAACCAAATATCCTAATATTGCGAAGGATTATTTCTATAATAAGAAGCATCAGACCGTGGAGATTATTAAGTTGAATGGATCCATCGAACTTGCTCCTATCGTTGGACTATCAGAAGTAATCGTTGATATCGTTGAGACAGGTTCCACCCTTAGAGAGAATGGGCTGGATGTATTAGAGGAGATCTGTAATCTTTCTGCCCGCATGGTTGTAAATGAAGTGAGTATGAAGATGGAGAATGAACGTATTACTAAGATTATAAAGGCCTTACAAGAGGAATTATCTCCAATTAAGGAAACAAAGTAAGGAATTAATAAAGAAAATAGAGTAAGAAAATAAAACATGTAACATAGAAAAGATTAGGTGATAAATAAGTAAACGGATAATATAACACTTAAGAGATTAATGAAATAGAAAGGTTATATAAATTTCGTATCACATTAATATACATTTGGGAAAGGAAACCTTATTGATGAGAATAATTGAATTAAATGAGCAAACAAAGAAAAATATACTAGAAGATCTACTAAAGAGAAGTCCCAATCAATATGATGAATATGCAGAGACAGTTGCAAAGATATTAAACGATGTGAAGTTAAAAAAAGACAAAGCATTATTCGATTATACAGAGCGATTTGATAAAACCGTACTAACAGCTGAGACAATCCGCGTAACCGAGGCTGAGATAGAAGAAGCATATCAATTGGTTGACCCTTCTGTAATAGAAGTAATTCGTAAGGCGATTATCAATATTGAAGCATATCATTCAAAGCAGAAACAATATAGTTGGTTTGATACGACGGAGAGTGGAACTATCCTTGGTCAAAAGGTTACTCCAATTTCTGCAGTTGGTGTTTATGTACCCGGTGGTAAGGCAGCTTATCCATCCTCGGTGTTGATGAACGTAATTCCGGCCAAAGTAGCAGGAGTATCAAGAATTGCAATGACAACACCTCCAAGTAAGGATGGAAAAGTATACCCTGGAACGTTGGTAGCGGCAAAGGAAGCCGGAGTGACCGAGATCTATAAAGTGGGCGGAGCACAGGCGATTGCAGCTCTGGCATATGGGACAGAAAGCATTCGTAAAGTTGATAAAATTGTGGGACCTGGTAATATCTATGTGGCGCTGGCTAAGAAAGCAGTATACGGACACGTAAGCATTGATTCCATTGCAGGACCAAGTGAAATTCTGGTTCTGGCGGATGAAACCGCTAATCCTAGATACGTGGCAGCTGATTTACTTTCCCAAGCAGAACATGATGAGCTTGCTTCATCTATTTTAATTACAACCAGCAAAGAATTGGCGCAGAAGGTTTCAGAAGAGGTGGATTTATTTGTAGAACAGCTTTCCCGCAAAGAAATTCTTCGAAAATCTCTTGATAATTATGGCTATATTATGGTGGCTCAGGATATGAACGAAGCAATTGACACCGCCAATGAAATTGCTTCCGAACACTTGGAGATTATGACGAAGGATCCCTTCATGGTTATGACAAAGATTAAGAATGCAGGTGCCATCTTTATTGGTGAATATTCCAGTGAACCACTTGGCGATTATATGGCGGGTCCAAACCATGTACTTCCGACCAACGGAACTGCTAAGTTTTTCTCACCTTTAAGCGTAGACGATTTCATTAAGAAGTCCAGCATTATTTCTTATTCTAGAGAGGCATTGGAACCGATATACAAAGATATTGTAACCTTCGCAAACTCTGAATATTTGACAGCACATGCTAATTCAATTGCAGTACGTTTTGAATAAATATAACATTGAAAATATGTTCCAATAAAGTAGCCTTATAATGAAAAGTGTAGATTATCAATCATAAGATTGTATGTTATATTTGATTAATAACATTTTAATTATTTGGCTATTTATCCAATATTTCTTGTAAAGGATGATTAAAGTTGGAAAGAATTTGACATTTATTAATCTTATTGTATAATTATAAAAAAGAAAGGGTGAGAAGATGAGTTACAGAAGTGCTGAGATTAGCAGAAAAACAAAAGAAACGGACATTAACATTGAGTTTAACGTAGATGGCAATGGTGAAGCTAATATTGAAACAGGAATCGGTTTCTTCAATCATATGTTGGAGAGTTTTACGAGACATGGATTTTTTGACATGAAGCTTTCCGTGAAGGGAGATTTGTATGTTGACTCCCATCACACGGTAGAAGATACTGGGATTGTTCTTGGTCAGGCAATCAAAAGTGCCTTAGGAGATAAGCAGGGAATCAAACGTTATGGTTCTTTTATTCTGCCAATGGACGAAACCTTAGTGCTCTGTGCCATAGATTTATCTGGAAGACCTTATCTGGCTTATGATTTAGAATTCAAAGGTGACCGAATTGGTTATATGGAGACGGAATTGGTAAAAGAATTCTTTTATGCAGTATCCTATTCTGCAGGGATGAATTTACATATAAAATTAATGGATGGTGGTAATGATCATCATATTGCAGAGGCTACCTTCAAAGCTTTTGCGAAAGCATTAGATCAGGCGTGTAGTGTTGATGAACGTATTCGAGGCGTATTATCGACCAAAGGTACAATAGAGTAGAGCAGAAAGGCATTGGTGTAGCATGAAATTATTTCCGGCAATTGATATTAAAAATGGGCAATGTGTAAGACTTAGACAGGGAAGCTTTCAGGATGTGTTAGTATATTCGGATATTCCTCTTAAAATAGCAAAGCAATGGGAAGCTGCAGGAGCTTCCTTTATCCATATAGTGGATTTGGATGGTGCATTAGTAGGGCATTCTGTAAATGATGAGGTGATTAAGGGTATTGTTGAAGAAGTAAAAATCCCGATTCAGGTTGGTGGCGGAATACGTACCATCAAAGATATAGAGAGTAAATTAAACCTTGGAGTTGAAAGGGTTATAATTGGTACTAAGGCAGTGAAGGATCCGGCTTTTATTAAGGAAGCAATTGCTACCTTTGGGGCAAGAAGAATTGTAATTGGTATTGATGCGAAGGATGGAATGGTAGCAATTGAAGGATGGGAAAAGGTTAGTAGTTACCATGCTGTTAATCTAGCACTTGATATGAAGAAATATGGTGTGAAGACAATTGTTTATACTGACATTTCTAAGGATGGTATGCTTGAAGGACCAAACATTGCACACACCAAGGAATTGGCTGAGGCAACTGGCTTAGACATAATCGCCTCCGGTGGCGTTTCTTCTCTTAAGGATCTTGAGATGTTAGAAGAAACAAAAGTGATCTATGGTGCAATCGTTGGTAAGGCTTTGTATGAAAATAGAGTTGATTTGAAAACGGCAGTGAGTTTATTCGAAAAAAATTAGGAGGTTCCGCTACGAATGTCTGTTAAGAAAATAATTCCTTATATTAACGCGGAAGGTGAAGTGTCTGCAAATATAATCAAATTGGCGAAAAGCTATGCCCATGGTGGAGCAGATGAATTGTTACTTTTTAATTACTCCACGGACGAAAAGACGAGAGAAGAATTCTTGTCGTTAGCAAAAGAAATTTCCAAAGAAATTGATGTACCCTTTATACTTGGCTGCTACGTCAAACGCTTTGAGGATATTAAGAAGGCAATTTATACCGGTGCAACGTCGGTTATGATTAAATATGCTACATTGGAGAATAAAACATTACTAAAAGAAGCAACAGAACGTTTTGGATCTGAAAAGATTATTGTTGAGCTTGATATGAAGGAATTTCTGGAGTTTAAGGATAGCTTAAGTGAAACGTTAGTCGAATACAAGGTTGGAATGATTATGTTAAAGCATGTCACCCTATCGGATTATGAAACAGAAGTAATTGAAAAATCAACATTTAAAGTTCTAATACGTGATAGCCTGGTTCGAAATGATATGGGAAGCATCTTATCTCTTGAAAATGGAATCGGAGTTGCTACTAATTTCTTTGAAGACAAGGATATCATGAAGGCAAAGATTGCACTAAAATCAGGTGGGATTGAGGTTAATTCCTATGATAGTAAAATGAGCTTTTCTGAGTTTAAATTAAATTCAGAGGGTTTGATCCCGGTTATCGTGCAAGATTATCGTTCTGATGAGGTTTTAATGCTTGCGTATATGAATTCGGAAGCATATAATAAGACTATTGCCAGCGGCAAGATGACTTATTTTTCAAGAAGTCGCAGCAGTTTGTGGGTGAAGGGTGAGACCTCAGGACATTTTCAGTATGTCAAAGAATTAACGCTGGATTGTGACAATGATACAATTCTTGCCAAGGTTCTTCAAATTGGTCCAGCCTGTCATACCGGCGAGCAGTCTTGTTTCCATAAAGAGCTTTTGAAAAAGGAATATAATAATACAGATCCGCTTCATGTATTTAATGATGTATTTAATGTTATCATGGATCGCCGTCTTCATCCGAAGGAAGGTTCTTACACCAATTATCTTTTTGAAAAGGGAATTGATAAGATACTAAAAAAATGTGGTGAGGAAGCAACAGAGATTACGATTGCAGCGAAAAATCCGGGAGCAGAAGAGTTGCGCTATGAAATAGCGGATTATTTATATCATTTGATGGTTCTTATGGCAGAATGCGGTCTCGACTGGAATGATGTCACAACAGAGTTAGCACACAGAAAATAGATGTGGAAAAAATTCAATTTAGATGTTAGTATAATAGATGCTAATAATACCATAATTGATTCAAGTACCGAATGTACTCTGTGAGTAAAACTGATATCATATATACAGGGGTTGGTACCCGTATTAAATATATGATTTCTGCTTTGTTCACATATATATTCGACACTTGAATCAAAATTATATCTAACCTATATAATACAATCTAGGAGGCAAATTAACGTGCAAGTATATGGTGTAAATGAATTAAGAAAAATGTTCTTGGAATTTTTTGAAAGTAAGGGACATTTGGTAATGAACAGCTTTCCGCTGATTCCCCATAATGATAACAGCTTATTATTAATCAATTCAGGCATGGCTCCTTTAAAGCCATTTTTTACAGGACAAGAGATTCCGCCAAGAAAGAGAGTAGCAACCTGTCAGAAATGTATTCGTACCGGCGATATTGAGAATGTTGGTAAGACCGCAAGACATGGTACCTTTTTTGAGATGCTTGGTAACTTCTCATTTGGCGATTACTTTAAAACTGAGGCAATCGCTTGGTCATGGGAATTTTTAACTGAAGTGGTTGGTCTAGAAGCAGATCGTTTATATCCTTCCGTTTATGAAAATGATGATGAAGCATTTGCAATATGGGAAAAGGAAATCGGTATTGCACCTGAGAGAATTTTCCGTTTTGGGAAAGCAGATAACTTTTGGGAACATGGTGCAGGTCCTTGCGGTCCTTGTTCCGAGATTTATTATGATCGTGGTGAGAAATACGGTTGTGGTGAAGAAGGTTGTACCGTAGGGTGCGAATGTGATCGTTATATCGAGGTATGGAATAATGTATTTACCCAGTTTAACAGTGATGGTAATGATAATTATACAGAACTTGAGAATAAGAATATCGATACCGGTATGGGTCTTGAGAGACTTGCAGCAGTTGTTCAAGATGTTCCATCCATTTTTGATGTGGATACAATGAAAGAAATCAGAGATAAGGTGTGTGAGCTTGCTCATACAAGCTATCAATCAGATACAAAGAAAGATGTATCCATTCGAAAGATTACAGATCATATCCGTTCCACAACTTTTATGGCATCCGATGGTGTTATACCTTCGAATGAAGGAAGAGGTTATGTATTCCGTCGTTTATTACGTGGAGCTGCACGTCATGGGAGACTTCTTGGAATAGAAGGCAACTTTATGGCGAAGTTGGCAAAGGTTGTAATTGAAGAGCATAAGGATGGTTATCCGGAGTTAGAAGAGAAGAAGGAATATATCTTAAAACTTCTTACAATTGAAGAAGAGAAATTCAATAAAACAATTGATCAGGGCTTAAGCATTCTTGCCGAGATGGAAAAGGAATTAGAGAATAGTGGTATAAAGACATTAATTGGAGATGATGCGTTTAAATTATATGATACCTATGGATTCCCTCTTGATTTAACAAAAGAGATTCTAGAAGAAAAGGGCTTTGAAGTAGATGAAAAGGGCTTCCGTGAATCCATGGAGATACAGAGGCAGAAGGCAAAAACCGCCAGAAAAACAACCAATTATATGGGTGCGGAAGAAACAGTATATCAGCAGATTGATCCTAAAATTACATCCGCTTTTGTCGGCTATAACCATTTATCCTTTGAATCCGAAATCACAGTTTTAACTTCGGAAAGTGATATTGTAGAGGAGTTGGTTGCCGGACAAATCGGAACCATTCTTGTAAATGAGACTCCTTTCTATGCTACCAGTGGTGGACAAGCAGCGGATTCAGGCTTGATTACTACAGCGGATGCAGAGTTTGAAGTGGAAGATACGATTAAGCTTCCGGGTGGTAAAATCGGTCATGTCGGAACTGTAACCAAGGGTATCTTTAAGGTTGGGGAGAAGGTTTCTCTTCAGGTAGATACCTCTAGGAGAGCAGCCACTGCAAAAAACCATAGTGCGACTCACCTTTTACAGAAGGCATTGAGAACGGTTCTTGGTTCACATGTAGAGCAGGCGGGTTCTTTTGTCAATGAAGACCGTCTACGCTTTGACTTTACACACTTCTCTTCCTTAAGCAATGAGGAACTATTGAACGTAGAAGCTTTGGTTAATGAACAGATTTTAAGTAATCTTTTGGTTAATACCAAGGTTATGAATATAGAAGAAGCTAAAAAAGAAGGTGCTATGGCACTGTTCGGTGAGAAATATTCAAGTGATGTTCGTGTTGTTACCATGGGAGAGTATAGCAAAGAACTTTGTGGTGGTACGCATGTGAATAATACCGGTGTGATTACCGTATTCAAGATTTTATCTGAGACAGGTATTGCAGCTGGCGTTAGAAGAATTGAAGCATTAACCGGTAACGGTGTATTCGAATATTACAAAGAACTTGAGACGGAACTTGCCACTTCTGCAAAAGTAGCAAAGACAGAGCCTGCTCAGTTAACTGCTAAGATAGAAGCCTTCTTAGAGGAAATTAAAACATTAAAATCTGAGAATGACAAATTAAAGAGCAAGCTTGCGAATAACGCGCTTGGAGATGTTATAAGCCAGGTGGTTGAGGTTAAGGGTGTTAAATTATTGGCAGTTAAGGTTCCGGATGTCGATATGAATGAACTTCGTAATCTTGGCGATCAGTTGAAGGAAAAGCTTGGAGAAGGTGTAATTATTCTTGCATCCTCCACAGCTCCTGATAAAGTTAGCTTATTGGCAATGGCAACAGACGGTGCGATGAAGCAGGGTGCGCATGCAGGTAACCTGATTAAAGAGCTCGCAGCACTTGTTGGCGGTGGCGGCGGCGGAAGACCGAATATGGCGCAAGCCGGCGGTAAGAATGCAGCGGGAATCGACACAGTAATTGAAAAGGCAAAGGATGCGTTGGCTGGTCAGATCAAATAGTAATTGATTTATAAAGATAGGACGTTACACGATGAAAATTACGGATAGGAGAGGTGACTTGACGAATCCGAAAAGATCATTTTGTAGCGTCCTTGTTAATTAATAATCAAAATAGTTATTAAATGAAACCTCCAATAAGAAAAACAATTGCTACACCAATAATTAATCCGGCAATCATATATTCCTTCTTTGTTGAATGAGGTATCCAGGAGCGATTATATTTATAATGAAATTTCTGATATCAATCATAATAGTATCATGACATTCAAATGATTGTCGACCGAATATATGAACAAGGTTGACAATAGAAATATGTGATGGTATACTTCATTTATACTAAAAAATGGGTTGGATTCATAAAAAGTCCACCCATCAACTAATTTTCACAAAATGGAGGATATTATGTACAACATGACTAAACGCGTAAATGTATTAGATATGGTTTATATAGCAATGTTTGCAGTATTAATTGCTATTTGTTCCTGGATTTATATTCCAACTGCGGTGCCTTTTACATTACAAACATTTGCAGTATTTGCTGCTGTCGGTATATTGGGTGGTAAAAGAGGTACAATCGCTGTAGGTGTATACATATTATTAGGTGCGATCGGTGTGCCAGTATTTGCACAATTTCAAAGTGGTTTTGGTGTATTGTTTGGATTTTCGGGAGGTTATATCTTAGGATTTTTATTTGCCGTGTTACTATATTGGTTAATCACCCATATCTTTGGAGCAAAGATTGTTCCTATGGCGATTGCAATGATATTGGGATTATTCGTTTGTTATACCTTTGGCACTGTATGGTTCATGTATGTATTTTCGCATAGCAAAGGACCGGTTGGATTACTAACTGCACTTGGTTGGTGCGTATTCCCCTTTGTTATTCCTGATTTAGTTAAAATAGTACTTGCAATTTTATTATCAAAGAGATTATCAAAATATGTTGGCCGTTAAACTACGTCCCCATCATTTATTATGTATTTCTTTCTTTGAAGGCAAAGGCTATAGTGATGAATTTGTGGATCAAATGAGTTCAACCATTCAGGAGCTTGAGAAAAATCCACTCGTTCAATTAGTGGAAGGAGCAGATCAGCTTTGTGAATTATGTCCGAATAATAGCCATCATCACAACAATTGTATGGAAAAAGCAGGTAGATATGATGAGGCGGTGAGATCACTTTGTGATCTTTCAAGTGAATGTATTTTGAATTGGTTTCTTCTCCAAGAGAAGGTGAGTGAAAACATTCTTCAAACAGGAAAACTCTTCGAAGTGTGCGGAGATTGTGAGTGGTATTCCATTTGTAGTAGCAAAGATTTGTCGTCATTATAATTACTTTTTGTATAGCCAAGGGTATGCAAATCAAAGTTGGATTAGAAGTTTACTTTCGTCTCTATGGTTAGAATTTCATTTGTAATCTGTATAGTAAAGCAATGAATATCTTCATATATAGGAGCACATATTCATTTTTCAACATATCTGACTTATGACAGTCTGACCATATATTGTTGAAAAATAGTAAATTAGAAAGAATAACCAAGCAGAGAAATTGGCGTTAAATATCAAAAAGAAGTTGACGAAAATGAAAAATATGCTATAATACTTTTAGTGCTATTCAAAAAATACCCAAACAGTTGTTTACGCACAATACACAACTGGAGGGAGGTTAGGTGTGAGACTATGTCAAATGTTATTGTAAAAGACAATGAAACATTAGATAGTGCTCTCCGCAGATTCAAAAGAAACTGCGCGAAAGCCGGTATCCAACAGGAGATCCGTAAGAGGGAGCATTATGAGAAGCCAAGTGTAAGACGTAAAAAAAAGTCTGAGGCTGCAAGAAAACGTAAATACTAATTTTACAGAAACATCCAATGGAAATCCATTGGATGTTTTTTATTTAGTCTACATTTTCAAAAAAACACATATATTATTACAGTATCTGCGTAAGATTTAGGGGGCCACGATGAAGGATAACCTGAAATCATCACATCAAAAATTCAAAAATCAAAATAAAGACACACTATATAAAGGGTTAACTAAGAAAAAAAAATTGAAATCAAATCTATCACCCACCCATCTTGAAGAACTATCGAATCGTATTCATCTGCCGGCTGATATATTAGCGGGTGCTCCAATCATAACAGCTACCGGAAGAAATGAAATTTGTTTGGAGAATTACAAAGGAATTATCGAATTTAATGGTAGCATAATTAAAGTACAAACAAAGCATTGTAAAATATGTATTGAGGGTAAGCAATTAAATATCTTGTATTTTACCGAGGATGAGATGAGAATAACAGGTTATATTCAGGCAATCTATTATCAATAAACCAAAGATGATTTATAAAACTTTAGCGGTTACATAAGGTTAACAATAACTGCTTACCAAGGATTCCTTATTTCATTCATAGCAACATAATTTCTCGCCTTGCGTGAAATTAGTTGTATACCGGGAGGGATGGCCATGTTGGTTAAACTGATAAACTGGTTCCGAGGATACTTGTATGTTAAGATACGTGGTGTATCACCGGAGCGGTTCATTAATCTATGTTGTAATAAGAAAATATTTATTTGGGATTTAAAGCAAGTTGAGGAGGAATACCGATTTCATATTTCCATTAAGAATTATAAAAAACTTAAACCGATTGCAAAAAAGACCGGTTTAGTTCCGAAAATAATTCGAAAAACAGGATTTCCGTTTTTTATGTACAGGCATAGAAAGCGGAAAGTGTTTTTTGCAGGAATCTTTGTGTGTATTCTTTTGATTTACATAATGTCGTTGTATATTTGGGATATCAGTATTGTTGGTGGTTCAAAGTATACTTCAGAAGCTCTGACAAAATTCTTGAATAAAAATCATGTATATACCGGAATGTTGCAAAAGAATGTTGATTGTCAAGAGATTGAGGAAACCATACGTCTAGCTTATAAAGACATTGGATGGGTATCAGCTGAAATCAAGGGAACCCGTCTGATTGTTAAAATAACCGAAACAAATATGCCGGCTCCTGCTAAAGTAGCACATGTACCTAGTCATATAGTAGCTACAAAAGATGCAATTATTAAATCAATTATAACGAGATCGGGTACGCCGTTAGTAAAACCGGGAGATGTAGTAAAAAAAGGTGATATATTAGTGTCCGGTATTCTCACAGTGAAAGGCGATTTTGATGAAATACTTCGCTATCAACCAGTCGTTGCTGATTCTGATATTGTCTGCAAATCTTTTTATATGTACAAAGATAGCTTTAGCATGACGTATGAGAATCGTGTTTTTTCCGGCAAATCAAAAAAAGGTTATTATTTCGGGTTTTTCGGTAAAAAATTATTTTTATATAATCCTAGAAATTCCTATAATAAATATGATATAATTGTTAACGAAAATGCGCTTCATATAACGGATAATTTTTATCTTCCTTTTTTGTATGGTAAAATCACAACAAGGGAGTACACGGAAGTGAAGAAGAACTATACGAAGGAAGAGGCGATTGCCATTGCCAACACTCGTATAAACAGATATTTTGAAGGTTTTAAAAAGAACAACATTACGATTATAGATAATAATATAAAAACTACTATAGAGAATAACCAATGTGTAACACAAGGAAGAATTCTTGTGGAGGAGCCAGCGTGGGAATATAAAACGATACAGGAAGACGAGTGGAGGATAGAACAAAAAGATGAGCATAACGGAGACAATAATTGATATACCTGCAGAGCACGAAAAGAATGTTTTTGGTAGATTTGATGTATATGCAAAGATAATAGAACGATCCTTTAACGTTACCATGATAGCAAGAAACGGCGAAATTAAAGTGGTAGGGGCAGCAGATGATGTTGCAAGGGCAAAAAGTGTATTTATGCAGCTCCTAGAGCTATCAAAACGCGGTAATATGATTACAGAACAAAATGTTAATTATGCAATTTCACTTTGCTATGAAGATAAAGAGAAAGAAATTGTCGAGATTGATAAGGACTTGATTTGCCATACGATTACTGGAAAACCGATTAAACCTAAGACAATTGGGCAAAAGTCATATGTAGATCAGATACGCAAGAAGATGATTGTATTTGGGGTTGGCCCTGCTGGAACAGGAAAAACCTACTTAGCCATGGCAATGGCGATTACAGCTTTTAAAAACAATGAAGTGAGCAAGATTATTTTAACTCGACCGGCAATTGAAGCGGGTGAAAAGCTTGGTTTTTTACCGGGAGATTTACAAAGCAAGGTTGACCCTTATCTCAGACCACTTTATGATGCGTTGCATCAAATTATGGGACCTGAGGCTTTTATTAAGAATACCGAGAAGGGTCTGATTGAAGTAGCACCCCTTGCTTATATGAGAGGAAGAACTCTAGATAATGCTTTTATTATCTTAGATGAAGCACAAAATACTACACCGGCACAGATGAAAATGTTCCTTACCAGAATCGGTTATGGATCAAAAGTTGTCATCACAGGAGATTTAACACAAAAGGATCTTCCTTTGGGGACCAAATCAGGGTTAGAGGTAGCCATCAAAGTATTAAGTAAGATTGATGATATTGGCTTTTCTTATCTAACCAGCCAGGATGTAGTAAGGCATCCTCTGGTTCAGAAGATTGTAAAAGCTTATGATGCATATGAAGAAAAAGTACAACGTGTTGAAAGCAAAGCAGTAAGAACAGAAAGCAATAAAAAGGGAAGAAATTTTAACTTTAAATCCGAAAAGATCAGGGGAAATCGGGATGAAAACAGACAAAAATAACGACACAAACTCAGAGAAGAATAAGTTTTTATCACTGATAGTAAGAAAGAAAAACAAGCGTAAGAATTCGGTTTTAATAACAATATTACCGCTATTATCCATGTTGGCTGCAATCTACCCGGGTGCGCTTCATAATGCAGAAGGGGCTGATATTGCTAAGATTGGAATTATTACATTAGTGTTGACAGGAACAATCACTTTTTATATACGTTTAAGTGCCGATATCATAAGGAAACACAGTGGATCAAATATTATCATTTTTATTGGCTATCTGGTTTCAATTACATTGTTATTTCTTGTCCCTTCTCCTGAAGTCTACAGTCTGTGGATGATAGGTGGATTGGTTAGCTCAATGCTTATTGATAGTAAACTCGGATTACTCTGTAATTTTAACTTAACCTTTATCTTAGGGTTTCAATTAAATCTAAATCCTGAATTGGTAATACAGCTTCTAATTATCTGTGTTTTGATAAGTGTGCTTTCAGGAGCGATAAAGAATAAAACTACTGTAGGGTATGCGGTTATTATTATATTATCAATCAATACTACAATCGCTTTTGTTATTAATAATTTTTCCTTTAATACTGCTAATAATTTTGATTATGTCTATTCGTTATTTAGTATTTTAACGGTTATAATAGTTTCTTATATGATTACTTTTCTATATCAGAGATTTGCTAAAGATAGCCTGGTTGAAGAAATACCTCATTCACATAGCTCTGATTCGTTGGAGATATACCATAAAGGATTATTGACAGAGCCTACAATTGCCTTGCAGGAGTACGCATTTACTAAAGATTTAATGTCAATGGAACTTATGATGGATGTGGCTAAAGAGGATGTAACAGTGATATCAAAGGGACAGCCTGATAAGTATAGTGACAATAATAAAGAGAATAGCTATGAAGCGCTTTGTGATGTAGAGAATGATTTGTTACGAAAGTTACAGGGAGTTTCTGAAGAGTTGTATTTACATGCGATTCTAATTGGTGAATTGTCCGCACGTGCGGCCAAATTAATCGGAGCAAATGAAGCAGTCGCTAAAGCTGGTGGATTATACCATGAGATTGGTAAGCTTAATGGAAAGAACTATATTGAAGAAGGATTACTTATTGCAGAGGAACATTCTTTCCCTTACGAACTGAAAGCAATCATCAGAGAACATAATATAAAATATGATATACCAACTTCTGTGGAAGCAGCCATTGTAATGCTGTCTGATAATGTGGTATCTACAATTGATTATATAGAGAAAACAGATGATCGTAGGTATACTACGCAAAAAATTATTGAAAATATCTTCCAGATGAGATTTGATAAGGGAACGTTTGATGCTTCCGGTTTAAGCCTTAAGCATTTCAAGAAATTAAAAGAATTTTATCAAGAAGAATTTAAAAACCAAGGATAGTTAATGACACTTGAAATTGATTTACAGAAAGGTTATATGAATGACATACAATATTGATTACGAAGCATCACAAGAATTGCAATTTGAGTATGAAGAATTACTAAAGAAAGTAATTGAGGCGTGCATTGATTATGAAAATTGTCCTTATGAGGCAGAAGTAAGTGTCTTATTTACGGACGATGATCAAATACGAGAGATTAATAATGAATTCCGTAGTATAGATAAGCCAACGGATGTATTATCCTTTCCAGCAGTAGAATATGAAACTCCCGGAGATTTTTCACAACTCGAGGATCATTATGTGGAAAGTTTTCACCCTGAAACAGGGGAACTACTGTTGGGAGATATCGTGATATCGGTGGATCGTGCGATGAGACAAGCAGAAGAATATGGACATACCATAGAAAGAGAAATCGCGTTTCTTACGGCACACAGTATATTTCACTTACTTGGCTATGATCACATGGAAGAGAACGAAAGATTGATAATGGAACAGAAACAAAATAAGGTTTTGGATATACTTCAAATCGGAAGATAATTCCAATACACATTCAAGGAGGCAAAGGAATGTACAAAAAGAAAATATTATATTATTTCCTTATGACTTTAACCATACTAGTTTTGATTGGCTGTACGAAAAAAACAAATGATAATAAAACGAACAATGACAAAGTAATATTGCCCACAGTAACAGTAGCACCAACGATTGCACCAACAGAGGTCATTACACAGACACCAAGCCATGAGGGCGAGATGAAAAGCTATCTCTCGGGGGAGTGGGTATCGAAGGAAATTGGTCTTAGACGCCCGATAGCATATGCGTTTAATAATTTTAAAACAGTAAGAAACCAGTGGGGTATTAGCCAGGCAGATATCGTCTATGAGTGTTTAGTAGAAGGCGGAATCACCAGATTATTAGGTGTTGGTGAGAACTTTAGCGGTGACCGCATTGGATCCACTCGAAGTGCTAGACATTATTTCGTTAGTATTGCCGATGAATATGACGCTATTTATGTTCATTTTGGAGGTACAAGCTATGCCAAGGATAAAATTAAGGAACTTGGTGTGGATGAGATAGACGGGATTACCGGTATGGGAGGTAATGCTTTTTATCGTGATAAGAGTATTAAAGCCCCACATAATGCTTTTTCTAGTTTGAAGCTACTTCAAAAAAGTATTAGTACTTATGGTTATGAAACGCAATATCCGGATGGATATAAGTCACATTTTGCGTTTTATGATCAGGACACCGATTTAACAGGTGGTTCTGCAGCAGATAATCGAATCGGCATTCATTTTTCAAAATATAATGATCCGTATTTTGAATATAATTCAGAAGATAAACTGTATGAGCGTTTTCAATTTGGAGAAGCCCATGTGGATTCGCTTACAGATAAACAATTGGCCTTCAAGAATATTATTATTCAATTTGTAAAAGAATGGAATATTGACAAAAAGGGTTATCAAACAATGGATCTTACGAATGCAAGTGGTGAGGGTTATTATATCACGAATGGTAAGAGGGTTAAGATAACGTGGAAGAAGAAAGAGGCCGACAGTTGGATGAGGTATTATGATGAAACGGGTGAGGAGTTAACAATTAATCCCGGTAAGACATTTATTGCTCTATTTCCCAATAGTCGCACAAGTGATGTTTCAATCAATTAAAACATTATTTCTATAATAGAGTGTATTGTTTAAGCTATTAAGTTAATAATGCTAAAAGGAACATCAACAAAACAAAGAATAAGATTGATTGTCTCTTTGTTTTGTTGATGTTTGGTATGTTTTTCAATATTCACTTGAATTACGAATAAAGCAAAGCTATAATGTTTATTACTTAGGATAAATGAAGGAGCATTTTATGTCAGAAAGAAATAGAAGAAATAATTTTTTAATTCAGGGTAGTATCCTGGCAGCAACTTCTCTAATTGTAAGAATTATTGGTTTGGTTTACCGAATTCCAATGAATAGAATAATAGGTGATGATGGTGTTGGCATTTACTCGAATACCTTTGAAATATATAATTTTGCACTCATATTATCCTCTTATAGCTTACCGATCGCGGTATCAAGATTAGTTGCGATTAGAAGGGTTAATAAAGAATATAAAAACTCATATCGAATCTTTATCTGTGCCTTAAGTTTTGCGGTGATTGTTGGATTAGCAGCTATGTTAATTGTTTTCATTTTTGCAGAAAATTTTTCAAAGTTAATTATTAATGGTGATAGTGCAGTATTACCTTTAAGAGTTTTAGCGCCCACAATCTTTATCTTTGCAATTATGGGGGTATTAAGGGGATTCTTTCAAGGGAAGAATACAATGATTCCAACAGCGATGTCACAGCTAATCGAACAGGTTGTGAATGCAATCGTAAGTATTGCGGCCGCATATATATTTGTTTCAAGCTTTAGTGCTTCTGTTGATGTGGCTTCTTATGGAGCAGCCGGTGGAACAATGGGAACTTTGATTGGCGCGTTAATGGGATTGCTTTTTCTGGTTTTTATATTCATGATTTATCGACCTGCCCTGAGAAAACAGATGCGTCGTGACAAGGATGAATATCGAGAATCTTATGTGACTATTTTTAAACTTTTACTGATTACGGTTGCTCCAATTATATTAAGTCAAACCGTATTTCAAATTAGTGGAATACTAGATATTAGTATATTTAACCACATTATGGCTCCGAAAGAAGTTTCAATATTTGATCGTGAGGTATTGCAGCATTACAAGAATGGAGAGACATATCTATTAGGATATCGTGACGCTTTACTTGGTATCTATGGATTTAAATATAAATTGCTTTCGAATGTTCCAGTTGCAATAGCTACCGCAATATCAACAACCATTGTTACAACTATCGCGGCTGCCTATTCCAAAGGCTTAAAAGATGTAATTCATAGTAAAATTCATGCAGCAATTAAGTTTAACATGATTATAGCAATACCTTCTGCTGTGGGTATGGGAGTGTTAGCATCCCCGATTCTTCAATTAATATTTAAAGAACGTCATCAACTTCCAGCTAATTTATTAATGTTAGGAAGTATTGCGATCGTATTCTTTGCATTGTCAACACTTTCCTCCGCTGTATTACAAGGTATTAATCGTTTGCGAATCCCGGTAATTAATTCAGCAATTTCATTGGGAATTCATGTGGTTTTCCTAATGGTTTTATTACGATTTACATCATTAAGTACATATGCACTTGTTATGGGTAATGTTACCTTTGCATTGGTGGTATGTATATTGAATTGGCTTGCTATAGAGAAATATTTAGATTATCATCAAGAAATTCTAAAGACATTTTTAATACCAGCGATTAGCTCAGGCTTTATGGGTATTGTTACTTATTTCACCTACAAAGGGATGATGTCTTTGGTGCATAGCAATACGATAGCTATTATTATTGCAATTATCGCTGCGATAATAGTTTACTTTGCTTTCTTGATTTTCTTAAAAGGAATTGAAGAGAAGGAATTAGAAGCTGTACCTAAGGGTGCAACAATCGTTCGTATACTGAAAAAAATTCATATGTTATAATAAATACTAAAGGATAAAAATTAAATAAAATTAATTGTAATTTTATAAAATAATAGAGCAACGATAGAAAGTAACGCATATAGTAACTGATTTATCCAGTACTATGCAGATAATGCATAACACTGTGATAATATTACTATATGCGTTGTTTTTATGTATATAGATCATATTAATCAAAATAGTAATTAAGATATAATTCAAATTAACTATCTAATTATTGATATATATGTATAATCATGAAAATATTGGAGATAATTACTGCCAAAGGAGTGATTACTATGAAGCTAAAAAAGGCATCGCTTTATCTCTTAAGTTTTATACTTATATGTGTCATGTTTACAACCTGCTATTATTTGAGTTATCTTCGAGCTTTAAATGATTTTAATAATAAAGCGATTGCACATAAAGAACAATTGTATGCATTGAGTAATAAACCAGCGCCGACAGTCGCTGTAACTCAAACAGATAATAGTGTTCCGGTTTTACAAAATGATTCAACCGTCAAACCTACAACAAAATATACTTTGCAAATTTATGATTTAAAGACAGATACGACTCAGACACAGGAGTTGAATCCACCGGGTTATTTGGTTGGTCTGACCAGAGATCAAGTAACCGCATATCTGAACTCATATATGGCGGATTTGCCACTATCAGAGTACAACAAAGGTTTGATATCCTTTGAACTTATATCGTTTTCAGAGGATCAAATAATCATTAAAAAGACTTACAATAAAGATATTGTTTCATGTATGTTCTTTGTGGCGATTAAAGAAGGTAAGGTTATTGTATATAATAGCGATCAAAAGAGTGTATTCAAATATACTGAGATAGAGGCAAAGAACCTACCGGAGGCAGATCGTACGGCACTAATTCATGGTATCTATGTGAATAGTGAGGATGAACTATACTCGTTACTCGAAAGTTATTCCAGTTAAAAATGATTACAAAGCACTGATCTATTCAAAGATAGATAGATAGAGTGAGTTAAAATTCTAATGTTAATGGCTTTGTATTCGAAAAATATAAGGCATTACAGTAAAACACTTTCTGAGTTTTCTGTTTCTGAATCTACTTTTGTGTGATTTGGAAATGAAAAAGCAGGAAGTGTTTTTTGTGCAATGTTTTTCTGGGCGATGGGTGGGTTGCAAACAATTTTTTATCTAATTATAAAAACAAGTTTAGAATTATGAAATAACCTTAAAGAAATCCTTATAATATAAAGAAATACTTGAAATAATCACTGGGGTAAAATATAATGAAACAAATATAAAGGTGATATAAAATGGAGGCTGCAGCGTGGTGTATGATGTGATTATCATTGGAGCAGGAGCATCTGGTTTGATCGCAGCAATTGCAGCGGCAAGACAGGGAAGTCAGGTTCTTGTGATAGAACGAAAAGAAAAAGCAGGCAAAAAAATATTGGCTACGGGTAATGGTAAATGTAATTTTACCAATATGACTCAAAAACCCGAATGCTATCGTTCTGATGACAGTGCATTTCCTATGAAGGTGCTGTCATGTTTTAATATAGATAAGACAATAGAGCTTTTTAAAGAACTAGGTATTTATCCGAAAAACCGTGATGGTTATCTCTATCCAAATTCCGAACAGGCATTGAGTGTAGTTCAAGTGCTTGTTATGGAATGTGAGCGCTTAAAGGTAGAATTTCGATATAATGAAACAGTAAAGGAAATTAAAAAACCGGATTTTACTGTAATAACAAATCATCAAACATACAAGGGGATAAAGCTAGTATTGGCTACTGGAGGTTGCGCTTCCCCTCAACTTGGTTCCGATGGAAGTGGGTTTGCACTGGCAAAACAACTTGGACATACAATAATTAAGCCGATTCCTGCATTAGTCCAATTGAAATCGCCTGAAAAATGCTGTAAAACAGCTTCGGGTGTTCGCGTTATGGCGAATATTAAGCTTTTTTCTGGTGAAAGGATACTTGAGGAAGAGAATGGAGAGATTTTATTCACGGATTATGGAATATCGGGGATCCCGATCATGCAGGTTAGCCGATTTGCTGGTAAAGCACTTGATCGTGGTGAAAAGGTTTATTTGAAGTTGGACTTTATTCATGAGCTAACGCATGAGGCATTATTAAATCTGCTGCAACAGAGGATTCTTCAACATCCCGATAAAAATATAGAGGAGATGATGATTGGTCTATTTAATCATAAACTTTCCTTCATAATTCTTAACAGAACCAAACTTGATATTTATAAAAAATCAAAGCAATTGACTAATTTAGAGTTGAAGGAATTGGTGAAGAATATCAAAGGATTTATTCTTCTAATTAATGGGACTAATTCTTTTGAGAATGCACAGGTTTGTGCAGGAGGAGTTTCAACAAAGGAAATTCATGAAACAACAATGGAGTCGAAACGATATAAAAATTTATACCTTATTGGAGAAGTGGTGGATGTTGATGGAACCTGTGGAGGTTATAATCTTCAATGGGCCTGGAGCTCTGGCTATGTGGCGGGGACTGCGGCAGGGTATAAGAAACAAAGATAAAAACAAATATAAAAACAAATATAAAAACAAATATAAAGTACAAATATAAGGAACAAATATAAGGAACAGGTGCATAATGATACGAATATCACAAATAAAGCTTTCTATTAAGTATAGTGAAAATGATATGCTTAAAGCAATTGCGAAGGCACTAAGAGTGCCCACGCAAAAGGTGAAAAGCTTTCACTTAGTTAAAAAATCCATTGATGCAAGAAAAGAGGAAGTAAAGTTTATCTTCACCATCGATGCTGAGGTTACTTTGGAGGGTAAGGAAACAGAATCCTCTTTAATCAATCGTTGTCATAATGTAAATATAACGATTTCTGAGAATTCACAATATAAGTTTTCTCCAACAGGTGATCAAAAGTTACCGAATAGGCCAGTTGTTGTAGGTACTGGGCCGGCAGGATTATTTGCCGCATGGTTGCTGGCAAAACACGGATACCAACCACTCGTGATAGAACGTGGATCACAAATTACCAAACGTGTACAAACAGTGGAACATTTTTGGAAGAGTAATGAACTAAATCCCGAATGTAATGTTCAGTTTGGTGAGGGTGGTGCAGGAACTTTTTCGGATGGTAAGTTAAATACGATGGTGAAGGATGCCTTTCATCGATATAAACTCATCATGGATACCTTTGTACAATTTGGTGCACCGTCAGAACTTTTATACCTAAACAAACCGCATATTGGCACGGATAAGCTAAGATCTGTCGTTGAAAATATGCGTAATGATATCATTAATCTTGGCGGCGAGGTACGATTTGAGAGTAAGCTGTCTGATTTAATTATTCAACAGGGTAAACTGGTCGCAATTGAAGTAGACCATAAAGAGAAGATACCCTGTGATGTATTGATTCCGGCAATTGGTCATAGTGCCAGAGATACCTTTGATATGTTTTTACAAAGAGGTGTAAAGCTGACACCAAAAGCCTTTGCAATCGGCCTTCGTATTGAACATAAGCAAAGTGTGATTAGTCAATCTCAGTATGGCAGGGATTATATACATCTTCCAGCTGCTGATTATAAATTGACCCATCAAACCACATTGGGAAGGGGAGTGTACTCCTTCTGTATGTGTCCTGGTGGCTTTGTTGTCAATGCTTCCTCAGAGGTTGGTCATCTGGCGGTAAATGGGATGAGTAATTATAAGCGTGATGAAGATAATGCGAATAGTGCTATTGTTGTTACTGTTTTGCCGGAGGATTTTGGAGGAGAAGGCCCCTTAAGAGGAATGGAGTTTCAACGAAAATGGGAACAGGCGGCGTACCAAATTGGTAAGGGAACAGTACCTGTGCAATTATTTGGCGACTTGTTAAGGGATAAGGATAGTGTTACAATAGGTGGTATCACCCCTAATATAAAGGGGTCTTACTGTTTGACTAATCTGACTAATTGTCTTCCAAGTCAAGTGACGGAAGCAATTAAGGAAGGTGTGTTAGCTTTTGACCGAAAGATAAAGGGTTTTGCAAATGAGGAAGCGGTGTTGTCAGGCGTGGAAAGCAGAACCTCTTCTCCGGTTCGTATTGAACGAGATGAAACCTATCAAAGTAATATCAGTGGTATCTACCCATGTGGAGAAGGTGCTGGTTATGCAGGTGGAATAACATCGGCAGCAATGGATGGAATAAAGGTGTTTGAAGCAATTGCTAGTGTATATGCTGCAAAATAAACGAATGATATCTGGTACAAAGTTAGTGAATAATCAGTTACAAAGTTAGTGAATGATCAGTTAAAAATTAGTGAATGATCAGTTACGAATTATATGAATGATTAGGTGCGAAGTAAGCGAAAGATAAAGTATAAAGTAAACGAATGATATGTTCATTGTTAATAGTTGGAGGAATGTATGGAAGTAAGAGAAATTTTAAAAAATAGAAAAAGAATCGTGATTAAGATAGGCTCCTCATCGCTTACACATCAGGAGACAGGAAGCTTGAATTTAGATAAAATGGAACGTTTGATTCGTATCTTGACGGATTTGAGAAATCAGGGTAAGGATGTAATTCTTGTAACCTCAGGTGCAATAGCGGTAGGTAGAAAATCTCTGGGATTAAAGGAACGTCCCAAGGATCGTTCGGTTAAACAAGCATGTGCCGCTGTAGGTCAGGCTAGTCTTATGATGATCTATCAAAAGCTCTTTGCTGAATATAATCAAATAGCAGCTCAGATTTTGTTGACCAAATATACGATGATTAATGATGTAAGCCGAAATAATGCAGCGAATACCTTCAATGAATTATTCAAATTGGGGGTAATCCCAATTGTGAATGAAAACGATACGGTTTCCACGGATGAGTTGGATTTGGATTTTGGTGATAATGACACACTGTCTGCAATTGTTACGGCCTTAGTAGGCGGAGATCTACTTATTTTACTATCTGATATTGATGGGTTATATACGGATGATCCAAATATGAATAGAGAGGCAGAGCTGATTCCACAGGTAAATCAAATAAGTGAGGATTTAATCGATATGGCAAAGGATTCTGCTAGCTCAGTTGGAACAGGCGGCATGGCAACAAAAGTTTCAGCAGCGAAGTTAGCAACCGCTTCTGGTGCAGATATGGTAATAACCAACGGAGAAAATGTGAGAAATATTAATCACATCCTTGATGGAAAAGAAGTAGGTACTTTATTTGTTGCAAATAAAGTAGAGAATTTTAATATTATGGATTATATTACTTCAAAACAGTATCAGAAATAAGGATTTGAAAAATATATTAATAGAATAAACTTGATAAAAATCAATGCAAATAACATACGTAAACAAAAGTTGCTATTGGAGGAAAGATGGACGATTTAAGAATTGCTAGAATTAATGAATTATATCATAAATCACAGAAGGAAGGCCTTAACGAAGAGGAAAAGGAAGAACAAGTAACTCTTCGTAAAGAATATATTGCATCCATTCGTAAGAACATGCGCGGAACACTGGAACAGGTATCCTTTGTTAACCCAGATGGTTCGGTGGTAAAAGCCAGTGAATTAAAGAAAAAGGAAGATTAAGAATGACTAAGGATGAAATAAGAGTTCATCAAAAGCAGATTAGAGATCATCAGACCGAACAGGTGCGAATGACTAATTCACATGAAATTCATCACAGATTGTTTCATACTCAGGTGTATCAAGAATGCAAAGCTATTTTCACCTATGTTTCATTTCGATCTGAAGTAGATACGAAGGACATTATAAAAAGGGCCTTCTTAGATCAAAAAAAAGTAATGGTTCCAAAAGTAGAATCTCAAACAATGGACTTTTACGAGATTAAAAGCCTTGAGGAATTAACCCCGAATAAAATGGGGATTTTAGAACCGCGAGGTGACTTCAATACATGCTATCGACCGCTTACTTTAGAGTTGGATCAGTCAGAAAAACTTATGTTATTACCCGGTCTGGCATTTGATTTATCCGGTAATCGAATCGGGTATGGTGGTGGATATTATGATCGATACTTGTCTCAATATAAAGAAACCAATTTTTATAAAGTGGCTTTAGCATATGACTTTCAAGTGATGGAACAGGTGGTTTCGCAAGAATATGATATCAAGGCGGATCTCATACTTACTCCGTCAAGCTACATTGATTGTAATGTGAATGGTTTTTATCACAGTTAATAATCCATTGAAGCTGGATTGATATAAAGCGTTACAATTAACTCTTAATGATATAATACTTTGCAGTAATTGCAAAAGAATGGAGGATAATATGGGATATTTAGAAGAACTGGGTATCAGGGCAAAAAAAGCATCTACTTCTTTAAATCTGATGCTTCAGGATGAAAAGAACCGCGCATTAAAAGAATGTGGTAAGGCACTACTCGATGCTTCTGTTGAGATTTTGACAGCGAATGAGTTGGATGTGAAAGCAGCTGCGGATAACGGAATGAAAAGTTCTTTAATTGACAGACTTCGTTTGACGCAGGAGCGTATACAGAGTATGGCGGACGGATTACAACAGATTTGTTCTTTGCCAGATCCAATTGGTGAGGTACTGAGCATGACGGTACGTCCGAATGGACTTACAATTGGACAAAAGGTAGTACCTCTCGGTGTGATTGGTATTATATATGAATCAAGACCTAATGTAACAGCAGATGCCTTCGGCCTATGTTTTAAGACTGGTAATGCAGTTATCTTAAGGGGCGGTAGTGACGCAATTCACTCAAACGTTGCTATTGTAAAAGCATTGAGAAATGGATTGAAGAATAGTGGGTGTAAGGAAGATTCAATACTTTTGATAGAAGATACATCAAGAGAAGTAGCCAAGGATTTCATGCGTCTGAATCGGTACATTGATGTTTTGATTCCTCGTGGTGGAGAAGGGTTGATAAAGACAGTAGTAGAAAATAGCACAATCCCTGTTATTGAAACAGGCACCGGTAATTGCCATATCTATGTGGATGAATATGGTGATTTTGAGATGGCCTTAGATATCATAGAGAATGCAAAGACCCAACGCCTTGGAGTTTGCAATGCCTGTGAATCTCTAGTGATTCATGAGAAAATTTGCCAAGTATTCCTACCTTTGCTTTATGAGAGACTTCATGCTAAGGAAGTGGAGATGCGCGCAGATGAAATAGCATGTCAGATCTGTAAGGGTTTTGTAAAAGCAGAAGAACAAGATTATGGTACCGAATATCTTGATAAAATCATATCAATCAAAGTGGTGAATTCCATAGAAGATGCGATTGTACATATCAATAATTATAGTACAAAACATTCTGATGCAATTATAACCAAGGATTATAACAATGCTATGAAGTTTTTGAATGAGATAGATTCTGCAGCAGTTTATGTCAATGCTTCCACCCGTTTTACAGACGGTAATGAATTTGGTTTTGGAGCAGAAGTTGGTATTAGCACACAGAAGCTTCATGCAAGAGGGCCAATGGGGTTAAAGGCACTTACCACTACAAAATACATTATCTTTGGAAATGGTCAAATAAGGTAGTAGTTTTATAACCATAGAAATCAATAGAAAACAGGAGGATATACAATCAATGACACAGAAAATTTATGATTTTCCGTCAGGTAATAGTTTTAAAAGTTTTATGAAGCGTTTTAGTAAGATTTTCTTAATGATAGTTGGCGTTATTGTAATCGCAATTTTGGTATTCGGTTCCTTTTATACAATTAAGGAGCAGGAGCAGGCAGTAATAACTACCTTTGGTAAAGCAAAAACAGTAAGTACAGCTGGTCTACATTTTAAAATCCCGATTATTCAACAAGTACATAAAGTTGATACCACAATTAAGGGGTTATCAATTGGTTATGATTTGAAGACAGGTGACAGAATTGAAGCTGAGTCCATGATGATTACGAAGGATTACAATTTTGTTAATGTTGATTTCTTCATAGAATATAAGGTATCCGATCCGATCAAGGCATTATATGCTTCTGAGCAACCAGAAATTATTTTAAAGAATATTGCTCAAAGCAGTATCCGAATGATTGTCGGCAGTTACAATGTGGACAGTGTTATTACGAATGGTAAAAATGAGATTCAGGCGGCAATTAAGGAAGCCATTTTGAAAAAGTTATCAAAGCAGGATATCGGTATTCAGCTAGTTAATATTACAATTCAAGACTCCGAACCTCCAACTGAGGACGTTATGAAAGCCTTCAAGTCTGTTGAAACAGCAAAGCAAGGTGCAGATACCTCGGTCAATAATGCGAATAAGTATCAGAATGAACAATTACCAAAGGCAGATGCCGAAGTGGATAAAATATTACAAGAGGCAGAATCAACAAAAGCAGAACGTGTTAATGAAGCGAATGCAGAAGTTTCTAAATTTAATAAAATGTTTGATGAATATAAAAAATATCCTTCCATTACCAAACAACGTATGTTCTATGAAGCGATGGAAGATGTACTTCCAACCTTAAAAGTTATTATTGATGATGGTAGTTCAGGAGTACAAAAGCTTTTACCGATTGATAAATTAATGGAAGGAGGAACTGCCAAATGAAAAAAGTAAAAAGAATATCCGGAGTTCTTATCTTTATAGCGATAATTGCAGGTGTCATTATATTGCTTTCTTCTCTGGTTATCACGAGAGAAAATCAATATAGTGTAGTTAAAAGATTTGGTAAAATTGAACATATACAAAGTACTGCAGGTATTTCCTTTAAATCTCCCTTTGTAGATGAGGTCTATAATATTCCGAAGAACATTCAGTTTTACGACATGCCAGCATCCGATGTAATTACGATGGATAAGAAGACGATGGTAGCTGATAGTTATGTACTTTGGAAAGTTGTAAATCCTACCCTTTTTGCTCAGTCGTTAAGTTCTTCTGTTATAAAAGCAGAGGGAAGAATTGATACTACGGTGTATAACGCGATGAAGAATGTAATCGGTGGACTTAACCAAGCTGACGTTATCAGCGGTCGTGAAGGTGCATTAAATAATGCATTTATGGAAAATATAGGCAATACAATGAGCCAATATGGCATTGAATTAATAACAGTGGAAACAAAGCATCTTGACCTACCAAGCGATAATAAAACAGCGGTATTTGAACGTATGATTTCTGAGCGTGCACAGATTGCTGCTACTTATACAGCAGAAGGTGCTGGGAATGCACAAAAGATTCAAAATGAGACAGATAAGCAAGTGGCTATTAGTATCTCCAATGCAAAAGCAGCTGCAGCAAAGATTACGGCAGAGGGTGAAGCAGAATATATGAAAATTCTTTCTGCGGCTTATTCCGATCAATCCCGTAGTGAATTTTATGCTTTTATTCGATCCTTAGAAGCAGCAAGAAAATCTTTGACAGGGGATAATAAGACGTTGATCTTGTCACCGAATTCTCCAATCGCAAAGATATTTTATAATGTTAAATAGTAATTCTGATATAAAGCGTAACATCATTGCTGAATATACACATATAATCAAACCTTCATCATAGAATGATATGATAGTAGTTACCAAGGAGCTGATTGTATGATAATTGATATGAATGATATATTTTATTCCTATGATAATTTAGTTGATGATGCTAGAAAACTTGCAAATCAATACGAAAGCATTCTACAGTATGTCACGATTGGCATGTCTCATGACAATCGTGACATCGTTATGCTAAAATTGGGTTGTGGACAACAATATCTATTATGCTGTGGCGGAGTACATGGAAGAGAGAGTATCAATCCGATTGTATTACTGCGTATTGTTGAATATTATTCGGATTTGGACATTAATCACAAGCAGGAGAAGAGCAACTTGAAAAAGAAAATGCGTAATCTCGCTCACAATCTTGTCGAAGAATATGAACAAATGCTTTATGGTAGTTGTATTTATGAATTATTACAAACCTTTACCATCCTTTTTGTTCCACTTTTAAATCCAGATGGTTATATGGTATCATTAAATGGTTTTCAAGAAATAAGAGATCCCAAACTGAGAAAACATAGCGCAGAAATGGGAATTCCATATCAGGAATGGAAGCTTAATGCCTGCGGAGTGGATATAAATCGCAATTTTCCAAGCAGACTTTGGAAGAAGAAGGTTTTAACAGACTATGCAGCGAGTGAAAATGAAACAAAAGCTTTAATTAACGTATTTCAGGAATACAAGCCAAAGGGTTTTTTGGATTTCCATTCCCGTGGCAAGCAGATTTATTATTATCGAAGTGTTATGACTGACAGTTATAACCTGAAACAACTTGAAATAGCGAATCGTTTAAAAGAAATTACAAACTATGAGTTGGTTGAACCGGTGAATGAAATTGATACTGGTGATTCTGGCGGTAATACGGTGCATTATTTTTCGGAGAACTTTTATAGGCCGGCACTTACCATAGAAACAGTAGAAGAAACTGCGGAATTTCCGCTTGACTATAAATACAGACACCCTACTTTTGAAGAAATGAAATTGGTAATCTTCGAATTCGGAAGAATGGTAGTCGTGTGAATTATATATTGGAAATAGTAACTGGAGGACAGAATGGAAAACAGAGATACGAATGTAAATGAGCTCGAAGCAGCTAGACAATTACAAATTATTAACGAGCTTAAGGTAAGCTATGATCAGGAATTTGAGAGAACAGGGAAGAAAAAAACTTATCATATTGAGACTTTCGGATGTCAGATGAATAGTCGCGATTCCGAGAAAATAGCTGGCATTCTGAAACAAATCGGTTATGAAGAGATTGATTCCGAGAATGCAGATTTTGTTCTTTACAATACCTGTACAGTAAGAGAGAATGCGAATAATCGAGTATACGGACGTCTGGGTTATCTCGGTAAATTAAAGAAAAGCAATCCTGGTATGTTAATCGCACTTTGTGGCTGTATGATGCAGGAAGCATCAGCAGTTGAAAAGATAAAGACAAGCTACCGCTTCGTAGATATCATCTTTGGAACGCATAATATTTTTAAATTAGCTGAATTATTACAAACAAGATTAGACTCAAAACGAATGGTAATTGATCTTTGGAAGAACACGGATATGATTGTCGAAAACCTTCCAAATGATCGTAAATATAGCTTTAAAGCAGGAGTTAACATCATGTTTGGCTGTAATAATTTTTGTAGCTATTGTATCGTTCCCTATGTAAGAGGAAGGGAGCGAAGCAGAAATCCGCAGGATATTCTGGAAGAGATTAAAAATCTTGCGAGTGATGGAGTGGTAGAGATTATGTTATTGGGGCAGAATGTAAATTCCTATGGTAAGAATCTTGACACTCCAATGACCTTTGCACAACTTTTAAATGAAATAGAAAAAATAGATGGAATTGAGAGAATTCGTTTTATGACTTCGCATCCGAAGGACTTATCCGATGAATTGATCGAAGTAATGAAACATAATAAGAAGATTTGTAAGCATCTTCATCTGCCTATCCAATCAGGAAGCAGTAGACTATTAGGGCTTATGAATCGCCGCTATACGAAGGAAAGTTATCTGGAATTGGTGGATAAGATTCGTGCTGCTGTACCGGATATCTCTCTCACAACAGATATTATCGTAGGCTTTCCCGGTGAGACGGAAGAGGATTTTTTGGATACCATGGAGGTAGTCAAAAAGGTTGGTTATGAAAGCGCTTTTACTTTTATTTACTCTAAGCGTACGGGAACTCCGGCAGCAACTATGGAATATCAGGTAGAAGAGCCGGTAGCGATGGAACGTTTTGACCGCTTGTTAAAAGAAATTCAATCAGGTTCTGCGAAATCAGCCGGTAAAGATGAGCACACGGTTCAAAAGGTATTGGTAGAGGAAGTAAATGCCCAGAACTCTGATTTACTAACCGGAAGATTGAGCAATAATTTGTTGGTACATTTCCCAGGAGATAAGAGTTTGATCGGTAAAATTGTAGAGGTGTATCTTGCGGAAAGTAAGGGCTTCTATTATATGGGAAGTTATGAAGGCACAAAATAATTACGCTTTAATTTTAACAACAAAGTATAATCACAAGTTTTTTGTGTATAATTAAACATGATTTATGCTTATAAGCTATAAATTTTGATTATATAGTGGTTTAAACGGATGGAAAACCTATATATTGGTACTATATTTTGTCAGATTAGTTAATTTGGCAGTACGAATACTTGACATATTAGTAAAAACAGTATAAAATTTATATGTTGTATTAAATCAAAATACGTGAATTCTTAGAAAGTGGTACAAGTTTTTTATCATTTTGAAAAAATTCATTTTTTATGTACAATGAAAACTAAATAAGGAGGTGCTCCTGTGCAGGCAGATGAGGTTTTAAGAATCGTTATAGCGGTTGTAGTAACCTTAGTGGTTGTAGCCCCTCTTACCTGGAAATTTGCGATTGCTTATCGCATCAAAGTATATGAAGCGAAAATTGGCAGTGCAGATGTAAAGGCAAGGGAAATCATAGATGAAGCTTTAAAGACAGCTGAAACTAAGAAGCGCGAGGCTTTGCTCGAAGCGAAAGAAGAATCTTTGAAAAATAAGAACGAATTCGAGCGAGAATCAAAAGAACGCAGAGCAGAGTTACAACGTTATGAAAAACGTGTTCTAACTAAAGAAGAAACTTTAGATAGAAAAACCGAAGCACTGGAAAAGAAAGAATCCAGACTCGCTGTAAAAGAAGCCGAGCTTGATAAAATCAAGCATGAAGTGGAAGAATTCCACGCTAGGCAGCTACAGGAATTAGAGAAGATTTCAGGATTAACCTCCGAACAAGCTAAGGAATATCTAATTAAGACTGTTGAAGAAGAAGTAAAACATGAAACCGCGTTGCTTATTAAGGAATTAGAAAGCAAAGCGAAAGAAGAAGCGGATAAGAAAGCAAAGGATTTTGTAGTTACAGCAATTCAAAGATGTGCTGCAGATCATGTTGCAGAAACAACGATTTCTGTTGTTCAGCTTCCTAACGATGAAATGAAGGGTAGAATCATTGGTAGAGAGGGTCGCAATATTAGAACATTGGAGACAATGACTGGTGTTGATTTGATTATCGACGATACGCCTGAAGCTGTTATTTTGTCAGCCTTCGATCCAATCAGAAGAGAAGTTGCAAGAATTGCACTTGAAAAACTGATTGTTGATGGTAGAATTCATCCCGCTCGTATTGAAGAGATGGTGGAAAAGGCCCAAAAAGAAGTTGAAGTTATGATTAGGGAGTCAGGAGAGGCAGCGACCTTAGAGGTCGGAGTTCATGGAATTCATCCGGAACTTGTTAAGCTTCTCGGCAAGATGAAATTTAGGACAAGTTATGGACAGAATGCGTTGAAGCATTCAATTGAGGTGGCTATTTTATCCGGACTTTTAGCCGGAGAAATTGGTGTTGATGTTAGACTTGCAAAACGTGCCGGTTTATTGCATGATATCGGTAAGTCAGTGGATCATGAGATGGAAGGAACACATGTACAAATTGGTGTTGATCTCTGTAGAAAATACAAAGAATCACCAATTGTCATTAATTCAGTTGAGGCACATCACGGCGATACTGAATTCCAGTCATTAATTGCATGTATTGTTCAAGCAGCTGATACTATTTCAGCAGCAAGACCAGGTGCAAGACGTGAGACATTGGAAACATATACCAACAGACTAAAGCAACTTGAGGATATTACCAATAGCTTTAAGGGGGTAGACAAATCATTCGCTATTCAAGCAGGTAGAGAAGTAAGAGTTATGGTTGTACCAGAACAGATTACTGATGCTGAGATGATATTATTAGCACGTGATTTATCTAAAAAGATTGAGAGTGAACTCGAATATCCAGGACAGATTAAAGTTAATGTAATCAGAGAATCAAGAGTTACTGATTACGCAAAATAAGTTTGAAAATTAAATGGCTAGAATTGTTGAAAATATAATATTTTCAATGGTCTAGCCATTTTTTTGTTCTCTATCTTTAGTAATAATTACAATATAAATTGACATAATATGCTAATAATGATATTGTCTTTGTAGAACATTTAAACATTGATTTATGAATTTGTAATAACTATTAATGATTGAATTAGTTCAAACGAAAAGGGGAGTTATGAAAAGAAAGGGGAGTTATGAAGAGAAGAAGCACAATAATTATATGTATGGTAGTTAGTTTTATTATGCTAAGTGGATGTTCAGAAAGTAATGCTTCCGGTGATGATAAAGCTATTGTGACAGAAAAACCCACCAGTGCACCTACATGTAGCCCTACACAGACGATTGCTCCAACAAAAGCTCTTGATAAGGATACAGAAGCAGAAGAAAAAAAAGTAAAAGCACAAGAAGCCAAAGCACAAAAAGCAGAAGCAATCCAAGTACTTAAGGATTATTTTATTGCCGTTAAGGAACATGACAAAAAGGATCCTTTTAAATATTTGACGAAACGTTTAAAGCATGGAGATTTCTCCAATGTGAAGGATGCTGAGCTTGTTTCGATTAGCAATAAGGATGGTAGAGAAATGAGCTATACTTATAAAGTCGGAACAGGTGCGGATACGAGTCCATATAAGGTGATTAGCTTTGAGGTAACATATATAATTCTACATAAAGATGATAAAAAGAGCACTGAACCCAGCGGGAAGGTTACTAAGTGGTTTACTTTAGTAAAAGAGAAGGAAACCTCTACTTGGCTGATAGCAGATGTAGGATATTAGTTTACACCTCGCAAATTCATTCATTTACTATACGGATGATGTAAAACACTCTAACCATAATTAGTATATAGAAAAAGAATAAACGGCTAAGACCTTTGTGAAAATAACGCAAAGGTTTTAGCCGTTTTTATGTGGCAAATAAGGGATGGAAATTTTAGAATGTAAGATAATGACGTATTGAACATTTTATAAGGTATAAGGTATATAAGTTATATAGTTTATGTTTATGTTATAAGGTATATAAATTACAATTACGATAATTGTACGTTCATTATATTATAAATCCGTGACATAAAGACATATGAAAGCCAGAGAAAAATACTTTTTTAAAATAATTTTATATTTTTGTTGCAATATGGATATTATTATATTACAATGGGTTAAGATTTAAGTTGTATACAATAATACACATATTCAATTCTACAATATAATATAGTATCAACTTTAAAAATGAGAGGTTAAGGATGGTATAGTTTATGGCATTAGAATTATCAAAAAAAGCGCAAGCAGTAAAACCTTCTTCCACATTGGCGATTACAGCAAAGGCAAAAGAATTAATGAGCAAAGGCATTGATGTAGTTGGATTTGGAGCTGGAGAGCCTGATTTCAATACTCCGGATAATATTTGTGAAGCTGCGATCAAGGCAATTCATGATGGTTTTACAAAATACACACCTGCTGAAGGTACATTAGAACTTAGAAAGGCAGTATGCGATAAGTTTTTGAACTTTAACAAAGTAAAATACGAGCCGAGCCAGATTGTAGTTAGCAATGGGGGAAAGCATTCCTTAACTAATATTTTTGAGGCGATTTTAAATCCAGGAGATGAAGTAATCATTCTTACTCCTTACTGGTTGAGCTATCCTGAGATAGTAAAACTTGCGGACGGTGTTCCTGTATTTGTCAAAGGTGAGAAAGAGCAGAATTATAAAGTGACTGCAGCACAGATTGAAGCTGCTTGCACCGAGAAAACGAAAGCATTAATTCTTAATTCTCCTAGTAATCCTTCCGGAATGATTTATACAAGAGAAGAGTTAGAAGCAATCGCAGAAGTAGCAGTTAAAAAAGATTTCTATGTTGTTTCTGATGAAATGTATGAAAATTTAATCTATGAGGGAGAAGCAATCAGTATTGCTTCCTTAAATGATGAGATTTATAAACGTACCATAACCTGTAGTGGTGTTGCAAAAAGCTATTCTATGACAGGATGGAGAATTGGTTTTACTGGATCCCCAGCACCTGTAGCAAAATTAATGGGTAGCTTACAGAGTCATCAAACCTCTAATCCGAATTCAATCGCTCAAAAAGCAGCGTTGGAAGCGTTAGTAGGTCCTCAGGATTCTGTTTATAAGATGCATGCAGAATTTAAGAAAAGACGTGACTACATGGTTGAAAGAATATCAAGTATGAAGTTGGTCTCTGCTTTAAAGCCACAAGGCGCTTTCTATATGTTTGTTGACATTAGTGAAATCTTGAACAAAGAATATAATGGCGCAAAGGTTGGAGATGTGAATAATATTGCGAAGATTCTAATTGAAGAATATAATGTAGCAGTTATTCCTTGTGAAGATTTTGGTTGTGCAGACCATATTCGTCTTTCCTATGCAATCTCATCGGAACAGATTAAGAAGGGTCTAGATCGAATTGAAGATTTCCTTGCCAAAGTGATATAAATAAAGGGTGAGTCAACCGCTTACCAAAATTAATGGGTAGTGTAATTCATAGAAATATGAAGCACTACCTATTAATTTACATAAATTAAGAATTAGATTTCATATACATAAAATCAATTTAGAGCTAGCTATTAATATTTAAAACATATTTCAAATTGGTATTTGATTTACTTAAATGAGTTAAAAGCTTTTGTTTAATTTATGTAAAAGTAAGTAACGTTGCCAATTAATTGATTGATTTTATTGAATCTGTAATGTAAGAAATCATCTATTTGTTAATTCTAATCTTTAAAAGTAATATATAAGTCTACATAATTAAATTATGGTTGCCAAAATTTAGATTTAACTATGGATTTTTGACAAGAATATGATAAAATATCATAAAGATGGTTTTCGTGTTATTAAGAATAGTGATGTTTATTATTTATTATTATTATGACTATCTCATTTTGATTATTAGTATGATTATTACTATCACTATTATTATAATAACTATTCTTTGTTGGTAATTAACGTAGATGTAAAAATAGTAATCTTAAGGATTTGGACAAGCAATCGTATAAAATTTATAAGAATATAGAAAGAAGGATCATCATGGCATTATTTGGATTTATAGGAGCCGGTAATATGGGTTATCCATTATTAAAAGCAGCAATCACTACCTTTGGTAACAGTGAGGTGGTTTACACAGATGCATCTAAGGACAGATGTCAATTTGTAAAACAGGATACAGGAATTGATTATCAGGAGAATAACATTTCCGTAATTGGTCAGTGTAAATATCTTATATTGGCGGTGAAACCTCAATTTTTCCCTCAGGTAATGAGTGAGATAAAGGAGCAGGTTACGAAGGAACATATCGTCATTTCAATTGCTGCAGGTATTACAATAGAAACAATGAAGGAAGCCTTGGGTGATGACATAAGAATCGTTAGGGCTATGCCGAATACACCTGCTATGGTGTTAAAGGGTATGACAGGAATAAGCTTTTCAAAAGATGCCTTTGTAGAAGAAGAGATTGGAAAAATCGATCAGTTCTTTCGTTCCTTTGGTAAATATGAGATATTCGATGAGAGCTTGATGAACGCTCTCGTATGTGCGAATGGCAGTTCTCCAGCTTATGTGTATATGTTTATTGAAGCGTTGGCAGATAGTGTAGTAAGTTATGGCATCCCAAGGGATAAAGCTTATACTCTTGCTGCACAAACTGTAATGGGTGCAGCAGCGATGGTATTGGAGAGTGGAGAACACCCGGGACGTCTTAAGGATAATGTATGCTCCCCAGGCGGAACAACCATTGCTGCAGTGAAAGCATTGGAGGAACATGGTTTTCGTAATTCAATTATGAAGGCTTCCGATGCTTGTTATGAAAAGGCTGTAGCGTTAAGTAAGAAGAAATAGATCAGCGGTTAAAGCATGAATTAAGTAAAGCATATGACCACAGTCATTATAATTTTATATTACCTCAGATTAGGAGTGCAAACATGATTCCATATAAAAGAATAAACAGAGAATTAATTCATCACGGACGTATCATTAGTTTATATCGTGATACGATAGAGGTGAATGGAGACAAGTTAACACATTTTGATTATATCCACCACAATGGAGCAGCAGCAATGATTCCTGTAGATGAGGATGGAAAGATTTACATGGTACGTCAGTACCGTGTAGCAGTTGATCAATATACCTTGGAGATTCCAGCAGGCGGGTTAAATGCAGGAGAAGATCCTCGCGAATGTGCAATTCGCGAATGCGAGGAAGAGACAGGACATAAAGCTGGTGAGGTATTTCATTTATTAGATTTATTCACGACTGTTGCCTTTTGCAACGAGATGATTGGAATCTATTATACAACAGGGATTACTCCCTCTAGTCAAAATCTAGATGAGGATGAGTTTGTCACAGTGGAGAAGTACACACTAGCGGAATTAACGCAGATGATCCTAGAAGGCAAGATAGTGGATGCAAAAACAATTGCTGGATTACTTGCTTATAAGGCAAAGGTGGAAGTGAAATAACGAAGCTTATGAAATCGTATTTATAGAATGTTCATTGCAAATAGCTTGTTCTATTTTTCTGTTCCTAACATATCTATTTTATATAAGAAAATTGATATGTTAGGCGGGTGAAACGATGAAACCTTTAAAAGTACAATTTCATAAACTAAGTGTCCTCCAAATTACAATGTTTTTAATCGTCATAGGAGCGTTCTTCGGTGTATTGTGCGCGAATATATTTCGTGCAAATTATACGATGCAAATGCAAACGTATGAATCGAATATATTTGGGAAGATAGTGGATGGCGACATTGACTATATGGCGCTGTTTCAGTATGTACTAGGCAAGAATTTTAATAGTTTTATTATATTTTGGTTACTTAGTTTAACAATATTGGGCATTCCATATATGGCCTTGAAGGTAACCTCTTTTGGATTCTTTTCAGGATTTTTTATCTCAGCTATCACAATGCAATATGGATTAAAAGGTGTAATACTTGTAGCGGTATATATGTTTCCACAAGGACTATTATATCTTCCAATTGCTTTGATTAGTTTATATAAAGGGTTTGCGTTATGCAGAACCATTTACAGCGAGAACCGCAATAACTTTGGAGGGATTTTAAAACTAGTTAAATCAAACTTATTTCTGATATTTTTATTAGCATTGGCTCTTGTAGCAGCAAGCTTTTTGGAAGCTTATCCTGGTGCGTATTTGCTAAAGAAGGTATTGGTAACATTTATTTAAAACATAATCATGATTCACAATACAATACAATACAATACGGTACAATACTTCAAAACTGATTTTTATGAAAACCAGGGAGGTAGGAATGGAACAGTATATCAATGATTTTATTACGTATTTACAGGAAATTAGGCATGCTTCGAAAAACACACTGCAGGCATACCAGAATGACTTGAAGAAATTGCAAACTTACTTTGACAAGCAAAACATCAATTCTGTAACGAAAATTAGTGAGACCTGTTTGAATTCCTATGTACTCACATTGGAAAAAGAGGGACTATCACCTGCATCGGTATCAAGAAATATTGCAGCTATGAAAGCATTTATTCTTTATCTGATGAAAAATGGTATTATCCAAGGGGATCCTTCTGAGCGAATTAAACCACCTAAGGTGCAGAAAAAAACACCCCAAGTGCTTGACACCTCAATGATTGACATACTTCTGCGACAACCTGATTTAAAAACGAAAAAGGGTATCCGCGACCGCGCCATTCTCGAACTTCTTTATGCGACCGGAATTAAGGTTACAGAGCTAATATCAATGAAAGTTACGGATATTAATCTAAATGCCAAATACATAACCTGTGGGGAACGCAGAGAGCGCAATATTCCGTTTGGAAAATCAGCGAAGAGTACGCTACAGGAATACCTAAAGGTCAGACCCTCGGATTTTGATAGAAATAATAGCGAATTTCTTTTTCTTAACACCGCCGGCGAGCAGTTGAGCAGACAGGGTTTGTGGAAGATTTTAAAGACCTATGCGAAAGCAGCAGGACTGGATACCATTAATCCGAATATCATCAGACATTCCTTTGCGGCTCACTTAATCGATAATGGTGCGGATATCGGAAGCGTTCAGGAGTTTTTGGGACATTCTGATATCACTACAACGCAACTTTATTTACCTCAAAGCTATAAGAATAGTAGGGAAGTATATATGAATACGCATCCTAGGGCTTAGTGGAGGTTGCACAATCAATGAAGAAAATATAAAAAAATAATTCAAGGGATGATACCCTACTCCCCCGAGACTTCATACAATGCTCCACTAAATAATAAGTAACTCCATTATTATGAGGGAAATGCTATTCGTATGAGGGCTCGGGTTGTTTTATTAAATTTCTCATGTGATATGAATAAATTGTATGTATGCAAATTTTTCTAAAAGTAAAATATACAATAAGTATCTTTTATCTCTTCATAATCATTAATGGGGTAGAGGTTGAAGCCACCTCAAATCCGAGCTTGGTATAGAAGCTAACCTTATCCGTCTCTTCCGCCATAAGAACGAGATATAGATAACCCTCGTAATGTTTTTTTAATCTTGTAATCAACTCTTTGCCGATACCTAGACCATGATAGAGTGGGTTTACAAGTAAATAATGAACATAAGCGGTCATCTCACTATCATCAAGAGCATTTACAAGACCGATTAACCGATCCTCATCCCACGCTGATATTACGGTAGAAGAGTGATTTATCGCCTTTTCCAGTCGCTTAGGGTAATTGGCGGACAACCAATTTACCGATTGGAATAAAGGCTGTAATTGAGAAGAATTAAAATTCTTGGACATTCTAAAGGTGATATTCATAATGATTACATCCTTTCTTTACAACAATTAATTCTATTGAATCATTAATTCCAAACACAGAGATTCGGACATGTTTTCATAAGGAGCGTAGTTCGGAATAACTTTAAATCCCATACTTTTATAGAGAGCTACGGCAGCAATTAAGAAATCACCCGTTTCTAAAATTAATCGTTGAAAATTTTTCTCCTTCGTAATTTTAATTAGTTCTTTAAGAATTGTCTTACCATAACCTAATCCACGATAGGTTTCATTTACAAACATTCTTTTTATTTCAGCGGTACAATCATTGTATTGTCGGTATGCCCCACACGCGATCGGAGTTTCCTCAGAGTATAATATGACAACCATGTCCATTGTATTTGCTTGATTAAAGGGTACAAATTTCTCCCTTTTATCAAAACCTCCCATAGCGACATCAAGGGAATGGTCCAGTTCGTTACAGAGTGTTAAAAAGTCGGGATGATTCCCGTTGGTATAAATAATTTGCATAGTGATCCTCCAGCGTTATTGATTCGTATATTGATTATTCTTTTAATACTGTTTGACTAAATTATAAATCAACAATATAATATTTGTAAAATAGATAATTCAAATAGTAATCATTCGTAAATCGAATTGGAGAAAGTATGGATATTCAGAATTTAAAAACTTTTATACTTCTTGCACAGAGAAGAAATTTCACACAGACTGCAGAAGAATTATTTGTTGCACAGTCCACTGTCACAAATCGAATTGCTGAATTGGAGAAGCAATTAGGAAAAAGATTATTAAATCGGGATCGAAGACAGGTTGAACTAACGCAAGAAGGAGAATTATTTCTATCCTATGCTAAAAGGATTGTGGAGCTACAGGAGGTGGCTTTTCAAAAAGTAAATGCTGTATCAGGCTATAAAAGTAAGCTACGCATCGGAACCACCAATACGATTTATGAGACAGTTCTATCCAAAGAATTGATTACTTATCGAAGTTCCAATTCGGATATCACGATGAAAATCATACTCGGTCATTCTTCAGAATTATTGCAGCAGCTTCAAGATGGGATTATCGATGTAGCCTATACGTATATTCCTTTACATAAAAACGGGTATCAGTGCGAACTCTATCATGAGGATCAACTTATATTGGTAACGGATTATCAGAACGTTGAATTTGAACATGGAATATTAAAATCTCAATTAATAGGGATTGATTACCTCATGTGTAACTTTATGCTTCAAGGAATAGGAGAATTTATTCGAGAATTGTTCCCTCCTTATTATCAATTCTCCTTAGAGATGGATAATAGCACAAAACTGATCCCATATCTATTAGGGGGGAAATGCTATAGCTTCTTGCCTAAGAAATTGGTGGAGGAATATGTGAAAGAAAAAAGCTTAAGGCATATTCCGTTAATTGATTTTGAAACACCTATAATTAATAGCTACTGTATTAAGGGAATCAAGAGTTAAGATACTAATGAGAATGAGTAGAATATAGAATATTCAAGAATGTAAATTACAACTGAATAGTGAGGCGCAGTAAAAAATAAATATCCAGTCCTATTGATTTAATAAAGCCGTCAAATCAACCAAAATACTGGTACCTTTGCACTTGCGTACCTATTTAATTATGTACTTGTGTATTATCATAATTTAAAATAAATGATAACTTTAATAACATAGTATTATTATAAAATATCATGATTCAAAGGAGGTATTCATATGGAATTCACTTTAAACTCAATTAAAGAAGCGCATGCAAAATATACGGGGGTGGATTTTCCGCAATTAATTCGAGAGTTTAAATTGATGGGAATGGATAGAAATGAATATATTGTGGAGGACGGAAGAAGCGTATATATTGATAAAAGCGGGAATAAGCTTGAAATCCTGGGTAACCGACCGGAACTTCAAATTAATAGAAATAGCAGTAGAGAAGAAGTGATCAAAATAATCAAAGAACATCAAGCCGGCAAATCGGATTTTATTACATTTTGTAATCAGGTAGCAGAGGCTGGAGTTTGTAAATGGGTTACTGAGATGGATACGATGACTTGCAATTATTATGATTTGAATGGAAATTTATTAATATCAGAAGGGGTTCCTATTGCATAAGTACTTGTGGAGAAACAGTTTTATCTTGATAAAAGAATTGTATAGATGAATATTCAAAAAAAGGGGCTTTGCAGTTTGCAAAAGCCCCTTTCATTCTATCTCGCGATAGACTGTTAACAAATAAGGTAAATATATTATCTGTTTATGATTTTTCGTTTTATTATATATAATCTCTTTTTATAGAATTAAATATTATCCTGCTTTCATGTTTAAGTATTATCTGCTTTAATACAGTTAAGTATTATCTACTTTCATACTGTTAAACAACTTTCACGCTATTAAATATTATCCGCAATCGTATAAATTAATTTCTCGGAATCCTCCCAGCCAAGGCAAGGATCGGTAATGGACTTGCCATAGATATGCTCAGAAACTTTTTGGCACCCGCCAGTGAGATAGCTCTCAATCATAACACCCTTCACCATACCTGCGATATCATTGGATAATTTGCGACTATGAAGGACTTCTTTAACAATTCGAATCTGTTCTCTATATAACTTGTTAGAGTTTGCATGATTAGAGTCTACAATGATTGCTGGATTAATAAGGTCACGCTCATTGTACATGGAAGCAAGTAGATTTAAATCCTCATAATGATAATTAGGGATACTTTGTCCATGCTTATTCACTGCACCTCTTAAGATGGTGTGTGCTAATGGGTTGCCTGACGTTTCTACTTCCCAAGTACGGTAGAGAAAGGTATGGCTTGCCTGTGCAGCTACGACAGAATTAAGCATAACGGAGAAGTCACCACTGGTTGGGTTCTTCATACCAGCTGGAACATCCATACCACTAATGGTAAGACGATGCTGTTGATCCTCAACGGAACGAGCACCTACGGCAACATAGGAGAGAATATCCTCTACATAAGGCCAGTTCTCAGGATATAGCATCTCGTCAGCAGAGGTTAATCCGCTCTCTGCAATCGCACGAAGATGCATCTTTCTCATCGCAATGAGGCCTTCTTGTAAATCAGGTTCCTTCTCCGGATCTGGCTGATGTACCATTCCCTTATACCCTTCACCGGTAGTACGTGGTTTATTGGTATAAATACGAGGGATGATAAGCACTTTATCTTCAACCTTCTCTTGCACCTTAGCAAGACGTGAGATATAGTCACACACAGCATCCTCATTATCCGCCGAGCAGGGTCCGATAATAACTAGGAACTTATTCGAAGCTCCTGTAATGACATCCTTGATCTGTCTATCTCTATCCTTTTTACGAAGAACATCTCTTGCCGGCATAGGATAAGCCTGAACAAGCTCTTCAGGGGTAATTACTTCATTTATGAATTTGAAACTCATTTTATCAATCTCCCTCATTTCAATTTCATTTATTTTATCCTTTTTTAAAAGGATAGTCAATCGAATTCATGTGAAAACATTTAATATTATGCCATAAATCTGCATAATAATGCGAATATTTGATATTAAAAATCGATAATACCTTTTTTCAAAATATGGTATATAATAGTAGACAAATGAAACATACTAGAAATGATAATAAATGTTGGAGGAATTTCTATGAAAATGTATGAATTAATTAATAAAAAGAAGCATAAAGAGCGCCTAAATACGCAGGAGATAGAATTTATTGTGGAAGGGTATACAAAGGGAACTATACCCGACTACCAGATGTCCGCATTTTTAATGGCAGTTTGTTTAAATGGAATGGATCACGAGGAAACAGCTGCACTTACCGTAGCGATGGCTAATAGCGGCGATATATTGGATCTTTCTCAGGTAAATGGAATTAAAGTGGATAAGCATAGCACAGGAGGGGTTGGCGATAAAACCTCTTTGGTATTAAGCCCGATGGTTGCTTCCTTGGGAATTCCTGTTGCTAAGATGTCGGGTCGCGGTCTTGGACATACGGGTGGAACCATTGATAAACTTGAGAGCTTTCCGGGATTTTCTACTACTATTACTACCGAAGAATTCATTGCAAATGTAAATCGGATTAAGATGGCGATTGTAGGTCAGACAGCAAATCTTGCGCCCGCGGATAAGAAAATATATGCACTTCGTGACGTGACAGCAACCGTAGATAATATCTCGTTGATTGCAAGTAGTATTATGAGTAAGAAGATTGCTTCTGGTTCTGATGTTATCGTACTGGATGTTAAAACTGGCAGTGGAGCCTTTATGAAGAGTTTTGAAGCTTCCCTCGCACTTGCCAAGGAGATGGTTCAAATCGGCACTATTGCTGGCAGAAAAACTTATGCAGTCATTACAGATATGAACCAACCACTTGGATCTGCTGTTGGCAATACCTTGGAGGTAATTGAAGCAATTGATGCACTGAAAGGAACAGCTCCGAATGATTTGATGGAGGTAAGCATTACGTTAGCTGCCTTTATGCTTGTAGGTTCTGATAAAGCACGCTCAGTGGAAGAAGCAAAGAAGATGCTTTATAAAACAATTGAAGACAAAACAGCACTAAATAAGTTTGCGGAATTTATCACAGCACAAGGTGGCAATAGTGATGCGATATACAATACGGAGTTATTTAAGAAAGCAGACTTAGAAGAAGCAGTCACTACACAGGAGGAAGGTTATATTACTGCTATCCATACGGATGAGGTTGGGATGACTTCACTTATTCTCGGCGGTGGAAGAGAGACGAAGGACAGTGTGATCGATCTAAGTGTCGGCTTGAAGATTCAAAAGAAGTTAGGCGATTATGTTTCAAAGGGTGAGGTATTAGCAACCTTATATGCAAATGATCCAATGAAGTTACAGGAAGGGAAGGAACGTCTTCTTAAAGCATATGTTATAAGCAAGGAGAAGCCGGAACCTATAAAATATGTATATGCGATTGTAACAAAGGACGGCGTTGAGATGCTGTAGTAGTGAAAGGGTTGCTGATTCTTTCTTCTTTTTGCAACCAATATAATATCTAACCAAGTCATGTTAATAAGGTAAGGAAGTTTGATCTATAAAGGAGCAAATTTTCTTGCCTTTTTATATTGCGGATATACATTATATTGTACATTTATGATGAGTTCCTATTATTAAAAAGGTATTTCGCTTTGAGCAGGATGATATAGATAGATAGTTAGTTAGATTAATTTAACCAAATAATAGATTCTATCGTAATCATTTATGACTTCAATCAATAGTTCAATCATTTAATCAAAATATCAATCGATATTTCTATTCAATATTCCACATATCACACATAAGATGTATTAGAGAGGAAGGTAGAAAGTGGGTTTATGTCATGTTGATGACATAGCATTGTATGGGAAGACAAGGGTATAAAGGAAGACCACCATTTCTTTTTGTAATGTACAAATTCGTTATTATCGCAATCATTCTATTACTAGTTTTTCGTTATATTATAATGAACTCCTCCATTTACTATAAAAGCACGATTATGTTACCCTTTTCACTTCATTTAACGAAACAAGACCTATATATGATTAAAGGAGAAGAAAGTCATCTAGGCGTATACGCAATCAATAAAAGAGTTACCTATACCTCTACGAATTTCCGCGTGGTTGGAGTGAATTTTACTGGAAGGTTATTTGCCTATAATACGGGTAAAGCCTTTATTATTGTGAAGGTGGATGGAAAGGAATTAAAATGCCGTGTCCACGTAATTGATATAAGCAAAGATAAAATTACAATAAAAAAAGGGCGTCACTATGATCTTGATATAAAGGGTTCTATCGCAGCGGTAAGTTGGAAAAGTAGTAATAAGTCTGTAGCAACTGTTTCTATGTTTGGTAATGTGAAAGCAATAAGCAAGGGTACAGCAGTAATTAGTGGTAAAGTTAAAGGAAAAACCTTGAACTGTACGGTCGTTGTGAATTAGTTGCAGTAAATTTTAGTAAATATTCGATAGATTGGTCTAAAAATAGAGGGCATGGATTAAAATAGTAATAATACATTTTTGCCCCGTAATGGCAGAATTGAGGTTAAATTGAAAAAGACTATTTCTATTTTATTACTATGTTCTTTGATGCTTCTTTTGCTTTATCCTAATTCATCCAATGCTCAAACAAACGGTTCTAAAGCAGGAAAAGACGGAAAAATAACTGTCACTGCGGCTGCGGACTCACAGTTACAGCTTACTTCTCCTTCAGTAGTACTTATGGAGGGCTCGACAGGTAAAGTGATCTTTGAGAAGAACAAGGATGAACGACTCAAACCGGCAAGTATCACTAAGGTTATGACGTTGCTATTAATTTTTGATGCTCTTGATTCCGGTAAGATTAAGTTAACTGATCAAGTCAGCGTTAGTGAACACGCAGCTTCTATGGGTGGATCCCAAGTATTTTTAGAGCCAAATGAAACCCAGGATGTTAACACAATGATTAAATGCATTAGTATCGCAAGTGCGAATGATGCTTGTGTAGCGATGGCGGAATACATAGCCGGTTCGGAGGAAGAGTTTGTAGCGCGGATGAATCAAAAAGCAAAAGATCTTGGGATGAAGAATACACATTTTGTAAATTGCTGTGGTCTTGATATAGATGATCACTATTCATCAGCATATGACGTTGCACTTATGTCAAGAGCACTCATTACAAAGTATCCTCAGATAAGCAATTACTCAACTGTTTGGATGGAAAATATCACACATACCACGAAGAAAGGAACCACCGAATTTGGCTTAACTAACACGAATAAATTGGTGAGATTCTACAAGGGTATTACGGGACTTAAAACCGGTTCTACAGGATTAGCAAAGTATTGTTTGTCAGCTACCGCTAAGAAAAATAATATGGATTTGATTGCTGTTATCATGGCAGCGCCAGATACTAAAACAAGATTTGCAGAGGCCTCAAAGCTTTTGAATTATGGTTTTGCGAATTACAGTATCTATACGGATGATAGCGATAGTACAAAGTTGGCTCCGGTTAAGGTAACACAGGGCGTTCTTGATACAGTCAATGGTAAGGCAAGTAAGGACTTCTCCTACCTATGTACAAAAGGAAAGTCAACAGATCAAATTAGTAAGGAAGTCGAGTTGTTTGATCAGGTTCAAGCTCCTGTTGTGAAAAATGATAAGATAGGTGAAATCGTTTATTATTATGGTAAGGAGAAAATCGGCAGTGTAGATATTCTTGCAAGTGATACGGTAAATAAAGCCAAATTCAAGGACTACTTCATGAAATTATTACATAAATATTTTATGGGCCCACAACAATAAATTAAATGAAGTGATATATTAAAAGAATTAAATCAAAGAATTAGTTCCTAAAATTGAATTAATGAATTGAATCAAAGATTGAATCAAGGCATTGAATTGAAGTATTGCATCAAAATATTAAATTAAAGAATTAAATCAAAGAATTGAATCAAAGTATTCAATCAAAGCAATGAATTAATGAATTGAATAAGTTTTAAATCATAGCTTTAATTAAATGCTTAAATTCAACGAATCATAATTTTATTACTAACTATACAGCGAGAATAAATAACAGAGGTTTTCTGATTTTTGGAAACCTTTGTTTATTTATTATAGGTTCATGAAGTTCCATAATTTAGTGTTTTCTCACCCATTCAGCAAGCAATTGGTTGACACTTCATAGGTGAACTAGTATATTATAATAGGTGCAATTATTATACACTTTTAAAATATAAGACATTAGGCGAAAAGGAGCTTGTATGCAATACTTTTTAATTATAATGGGAATTGCCTTGTTTTTTATCGTTTGGACATTGATAGAACAGAAACTGTTGGTAACAACACAATATGATGTTTCCTCTAGCAAGCTTCCGATAGGCTGTGATAATACGAAGTTTGTTGTATTGGCAGATCTTCATAATTATACATTTGGTCGGAATAATGAGAGATTGGTTAGAAGAATTGAAGTTTTGGAGCCTGCTTTTATTATTGTTGCCGGAGATATGATTCATAAACGGGAGGCTTGTTATCCGAGTAACGCTTATACACTATTAGAGCAACTTGCTAAGAAATATAAAATATATTACGCTTATGGTAATCATGAGCAGAAAGTCGATACACTACAATCGAAGAATGACCTTGATACTAGTGTAGAATTGAAGCAGACAAGGTCACTAATCGAGTCGGAACAACAATCGCAAAATCCAAGTTCTACATGGGTAGAATATAAAGAAAGACTCAAGCAATTGGGTGTAACTTTTTTAGATAATCAGAGTGTGGATGTAGTAATTAATAAGAACAAAGTGCGAATTAGCGGCGTCTCGATTGGACGTGATTATTTTAAGAGAAGTCAATATCCGGATATGGAGGAGAACTATCTTTCCTCACTTTTAGGGTCGAAAAAAGAGGATCAGTTCCAGATTCTCATTGCACACAACCCGGTCTATTTTAATTGGTATTTGGAATGGGGTGCAGACTTAACAATATCCGGTCATCTACATGGGGGAATGGTAAGGGTTCCAGGACTTGGAGGAATTGTTTCACCACAGGTTAAGCTTTTTCCCAAATATGATGGGGGCAAATTTATAAAGAACAAGCGAACGATGATTGTGTCCAGAGGGTTGGGTTCTCACTCTTTGATGCCAAGGTATTTTAATGTACCTGAAGTGGTGCAGGTAACTTTAAAGAATTTGGAAAAGTAAATTGACATAAGTGTTATGTCGGATTGTTTTATTTATTTTTTCATATAAAATTAGAATAGAGAAATGTTTTGATACAGAAATATAGAAATCAGAATAGAAAAACGTTTTTTATAACAGAAATATAGAAATTAGAATAGTGTCTTGCTTATTATACAGAATTATATAATTCGGAAAGTGTTATGATTTATTCAGAAGTATAAAATTAGATATATGTAACGTTTTTTATATAGTAATATTAAAATTGAAAAGTGTAAACTTTTCCTACAAACGGAGGGTATTATGGGAATTCCCGTTAAACTGGAAGCATTTGAAGGGCCGTTGGACCTTTTGCTTCATTTGATTGATAAGAATAAAGTGAATATTTATGATATCCCGATTATTGAAATTACAGAACAATATTTGGAGTATATTAGGCAGATGGATACAAAGGACCTGGATGTGATGAGCGAGTTTCTAGTTATGGCAGCTACTCTTGTTAATATCAAATCCAAGATGCTTCTTCCGGTTGAGAAAAATGATGAGGATGAAGTGATTGATCCAAGACAAGAACTTGTAGAGCGTCTGTTAGAATACAAGATGTATAAATACGCTTCCGTTGAATTGAAGGACAAGCAGTTGGATGCTTCACGCATGTTATTCAAGGCGCCGACCATTCCTCAGGAAATAGCTGATTTTAAAGAAGAGATTGATGTGGAGGGACTTTTATCCGACTTGACCTTGACTAAGCTCCATGAGATATTTAAATCAATAATGAAAAAACAGGTTGATAAAATTGACCCAATTAGAAGTAAATTTGGTAAAATAGAGAGAGAAGAAATCAACCTTGGAACCAAATTCACTCAGATACAGGAATATGGGTTAATACATAGAACATTTTCGTTCCGAAATTTACTGGAAGCGCAGCATACGAAGATGGAGGTTATTGTGACATTTCTTGGTGTACTTGAACTCATTAAAATCGGAAGAATTAATATTGAACAGGAAGGTATATTGGATGATATTATCATTACTTATCTAGCGGATGATATTATACAAATGGAAGGGGATAGCTTTTAATGGAATTGAAACAGATTGAGGCACAGATTGAAGCAATCTTATTTACCATGGGAGAAGCAGTGGAACTGGAGCGAATTGCTGGTGCTCTAGATCACGACGAAGAAACCATGAGAAAAATTATACATAATATGATGGATCAGTATGAGACAGAGGAACGTGGTATCTATATCATTGAACTAGATGGAGCATTTCAGCTTTGTACGAAACCCTCCATGTATGAATCCATTATTAAAATTACTCATATTCCTAAAAAACACGTACTTACTGATGTGCTCTTGGAGACCTTATCCATAATTGCCTATAAACAACCGATTACAAAGCTTCAGATTGAAGCAATCCGTGGCGTGAAATCCGATCATTCCGTGAATCGATTGGTGGAGTATAATTTGGTATGTGAGATGGGAAGACTGGATGCACCCGGAAGACCGATATTATTCGGCACCACAGAAGAGTTCTTGAGATGCTTTGGATTGCAGTCCTTAGATGCACTGCCAGTTGTGAATCCGGATAAGATCGAAGACTTTAAGTTAGAGGCAGAGGAAGAGATGCAGATGAAGTTGGATATCTAGTAATGAATATAGTTAAAATAGAAACGTCAATGAGCTCGAAGAAAACTCATTGACGTTTTTTGTGTGCAATAGATCTCATTCCTCCTCATTCCTCATTCCCGTTCCCGTTCACGTTCACGTTCCATATGCTAATACAATCATTTCGCGTCGTATTATTGACATTTCACGTATAAATTATGGAATTTTAATATTAATTTGATATGATAAAAATAAAACAAACTGAAAACTTAGAATTTACATTGTTTTCTGTAGAGGAGAAAAATATGCATAAGAAATTATTAATGTTATTACTTAGTTCCATGGTAATAATTATGTTGACCGCTTGCGCTGACAAGCCTGCCAAAACCACAGACAGTAAAAATGCAAAAGTGACTGAAATCAAAGCGGATACTGAAAACAAAGCGGAAGCTGATAAAAAAGCAGAAGCTGATAAAAAAGTAGAGGCTGATAAAAAAGCAGAGGCTGATAAAAAAGCAGAAGCTGATAAAAAAGCAGAGACTGATAAAAAAGCAGAGACTGATAAAAAAGCGGGGATTGTATTAACCAAACAAGCAAAAGCTATGTTGCCGTTATTTAACGCAATGAATAACTTCTACGTTGAAATTAGCAATACGGAACAATGGTCAGAGGTTTCTAGTGTTGAATATAATCCGGAAAACAATATGCAATACTGGTTATGCCTAGCACGTGTTGGAGCAATGTGTGGAGATCTTTACGGCGAACCACTTTTTACATATGAAGACAATAAGTTTAAAATAAGCGCTAAGTTGATGCAAGATTTTGCTTATGCCTGTTTTGCCGACAGGAATCAACTGAATACGGTACCAATTCCGGATAGTTTGGACAGCACCATTTCTTATAATTATGATTGGGATGCCTATTTTGTTGAAGCGGGTGATGCAGGCTCTGTAAAGTCAATCATCACATCATTTAAAGATAATAAAAATGGCACTTATGTGGCAGAAGTAGATTTCGTTGATCCTTCAGAAAATGATAAAGTGCTGCAGCATTTTACTTATAAATTGGTTGACAATGAGATTGCTGACATGAGTGTATTTCCATATTCGGTAAAAAATATAATCAAGGAAAAGAAAGGCAATAAATAAAACGCTAGGAAATTAAAGATAAATCATAAAGAATCCCTGTTCTGCATCGATAAAAATAAGATTGCTGGGCAGGGACTTTTTCGACTTTTTGATAATAAGTGTTAATATAAATTATAAATTATTTCATTAATGGAAAATATTTATAAATACATTAACTTTAATAAATTGTAAATATATAGTATAAATTGTAATATATAAAAAATACAATATTATGGGGGTATACATGAAGAGAAAGTGGAGTAAAATTTTAAAAAAATTACAGCTTTAGTTGTCACGATAGCTTTATTAGTAACAACCTTACCTAATGAGTTTACGGCAAAGGCTGAAGAATCAAATGAGCAGTCGTTAAATCAACCAACAACAGAGCAAAATTTAACGGATAACAATGTGTTGAAAGATGAATCAGCTCCAAGTGAGGATCTTAAGATAATTGGTGAGGATACATCTAAGAGAACATTAGATTCAAAGACCTTCCTTATGAGTGATCATTCCTTTATGGCTATGATCTATGATGAGAATGTGCATTATTACGAAGATGGAGTGTATAAAGACATTGATAATACCCTCCAAAGCCAAGAAGCGGAGGATTCTTCAGATATTAGCGGATTGGAGAATAAAGAGAATGATTTCAAAATAAAGTTTGCAAAGAATACGTCTCAGAAGGCCTTGGTGCGTATTAAGGATGATAATTATGCAATAGCTTGGGATTACTTGAACAAGGCGGAGAAAGTAAGGAATGCCTCTGTCCCTGTTAAAGAGAAGAATAAAAATTCTTCTAAACTGGAACAATTCAAGATCGAAAAGACTGACGCCGGTATTACATATTCAGAGATTGAACAGGGTATTGATCTTCAGTATCTGTTAAGCGGAACAAATATAAAAGAAAATATCCTGGTGAAGCAGCCGAGAGGGGATTACTCTTTCCCTTTTTCATTAAAGTTAAAAAATCTGGAAGCAAAGACGAATGAGGATGGAAGCATCAGTATTTATGATCCAAAAACCGATGCACTAAAATATAATATCCCGGCACCATATATGTTCGATGCGAAGGGTGTTAATTTCAATGCAGTCAAATATGAACTGACGAAATCAAAAAAAGAATATACATTAACCGTAGTGGCAGATACGGATATTGTTAATTCGCTTGCATTCCCAGTTACGATTGATCCGATGATAACAACAGAATTGGATCAGAGTGCAATCAGCTGTACCTATGTGGATCAGAAACATACTACAGCTAACCGTAATGAGGAATTAGAACTTCTGATTGGTAATGATAGTTATTATTACGGAAGTGCAAGAACATATGTAAAATTTACATTACCAACCCTGAACAAGGGAGATATGGTAGTTGATGCGAAATTAAATATGTGCCAATATAGCCAAAGCTTTTATGCAACAGGAGTGGATGACCTTCAGATTAACGCATACACCGTTAACGGTAGCTGGAGTCCAAGCACCTTGACCTGGGGATCTCAGCCTTCCTATAATTCAACTGTTCAAGATTATGATTATGTTACCAGATCAGCTGATTGGAAGTCTTGGAATATTACCAAGGCTGTTAAGGACTGGTATGACGGTGATGTTGCTAATAATGGTATTATGCTAAGGGCAAATAATGAAAGCTCAAGCTGGGCAACCTACGGTGCTTATGGAAGATTTTGGTCAGATAAATATAATTCCACAGAAGGGCTATACCCACATATCAGCATTAATTACCGTAACAATAAAGGTCTCGAAGATTATTGGACCTACCATAACGTAAGTGCAGGCAGTGCAGGGACAGCATATATTAATGATTACACTGGTAATCTGGTCATGATTCATGATGATGTAACCTCAGGAAGTAATTTAATGCCGGTTACCATACAGCATGTATATAATGGATATATGGCAGGCTATAAATTTACGGACATGCAACCCTTTATAGGACATGGGTGGAGGCTGAATATTGAGCGTACAGTAAGAGACTCTTCCGATTATGGACTTAGTGGTTCTGCGCATACGACATATCCATATGTTTATACTGATGGAGATGGTACGGAGCATTATTTCATAAAAAATGATGATGGTTCGTTAACGGATGAGGATGGACTTGGCTTAACACTGGTTAAGAATACATCCAGTTATACCATAAAGGATAAAAAAGATAATGTCATGACATTTAACTCCAGTGGAAATCTTTCTTCCATGAAAGACGTTAATGGTAATACCATGACAATAACCTATAGTGGAAATCAGATAACAAAGGTAACGGATGGTGGTGGAAATGTAATCACATTAACGGAATCCACATCAGGATCTAATTATTTGAGTTACATGACGGATGCAGCTGGTCGCAAAACTACCTTTATTTTTACGGATGGATTGTTGATGGAAGTTCGGTATCCGGATGGTAGCAGTTCGACCTATACCTATGGAGATAATGAGGAATTGCTATCCGCTACAAGTATCGGTGGACAGTCCCTTTCCTTTGGATATACCAGCAAGAGCAAGGGATTAAGAGTAATCAGTGTGAAAGAAAAAGGTAGTTCAGGATCAGCTGGTCAGCAGATGAGCATGGACTATTCAAAGTACAATGAGACAGTTTTTAAAACGGCAGGAAAGGATGATGTGTTTGGTAATGATGACGATCTTATAACTACATATCAGTTTGATGATATGGGAAGGACAGATTCTGTCAAAGAGGATACCGTAGAAAATTCATCTCTTGGGGCTGCGAAGTATAATTATACTACTACCAGTACTACGAATACGAAGAGTAATAACAAATTACAAAGTCAATTATCCCTCAATAGAAGTACCCGTAATTATGTTACCAATGGTGATATGGAAGCCTCCAGTTCATGGACATCCGTCCAATGGGTAGATGACTGTACCTTTGCAACCTCCTTTGCAACGGATCAGAGCTACTATGGTAATAAATCTTTAAAGATGAGCGTAACCTCGGTAACCGGAGATGGGAGAGGAAGAAGCTATCAGGATTTTAGCAGTAGTGAGCTTGTTCCGGGAGGAACCTATACCTTATCTGCCTATGTGAAGACTTCCGGCATAACTGGAACAGATAGTGGAAAATACGGTGCCATGCTTGGTGCATATAGTTTTACTACGTCAGGAGATGACGTCTCTACCTATTCAGATTACATTACTGGAACAACGAATACAGCGATTAATAATGGATGGAGAAGGCTGACCATTACATTTACTGTTCCAAATGATGTTACCTATACAAGAATTAATCTTGCAGTCAGAAAGTCAACTGGTACTGCCTGGTTTGATGCAATCCAGCTGGAGACGGGCAGTACAATGAATACCTTCAACATGTTAGAAAATGCCAGTATGGAGAAGTTGTCATCTTCCGATATGCCAATTAGCTGGCATGGAGAGGATTTGGAAGCCAGTGATATTGCAACAGTTGATGCAGACCGAGTAGGAGATTACGGTTTTAAGATGGTTGGAAAGCCCCAACTGGACAAGCAATTGATTCAGGATGTATCGATTAAGGGAACAGAAGCAGATACCTACATCGTTAGTGGTTGGGCAAAAGCGAATGCTGTACCGGATGATGCAAAGGATACCAAGAAGTTCAAGATATCCATATTGGTCACCTACTCTGATGGATCATCAAAGTGGAAGCTGACCGCAGACTTTAATAATAGCGTTAGCGACTGGCAATATGCAGCACAAGCCTTTGATTTGTCGGATGGTTCATCTACCGGAAAAACCCCGGTAAAAATATCGGTATATCTGCGTTACAACAAGCAGGCCAATACCGCATATTTTGATGACATTCAGCTGGTTAAGCAGAATGTGGCTACTTACAGCTATGATTCAAACGGTAATCTTAACCTGGTGAAGGACTCCGAAGCATCAAAGGCGGATATTGACTATACAAATCCGGATACCAAAAAAGAGACCAATGATATCTATGTTCAAACTGATGCAAAAGGCTATAAAACGAAGTATGACTATGATAGTAAGCATAATGTAACCCAGTCCATAAGTCAGACCGGAATGATATCCGATTTTACATATAATAGTGATGGCCTGTGCGTGGGCACTACAATAAGAAATAGTGATTCCTCTATGAAGATATCAACTTCTTCAACCATTGACAGTAAGGGATTTGCGACAGCAACAACCGATGCGAATGGTTATAGTGATAAATCCTCTTATGATGAAGCTAAAGGTGTATTAAAGAGTTATACGGATAAAGCAGGTAATGTAACCTCGTATACTTTAGATCCGGATAATGATTTATTAACGAAGGTAAGTACTACGGTCAAAAATCCTCTTGACTCCAGCAGCTTCACTGCCAGTAACTCGTATACATATGATAGTAACAATAAAATTAAAACCATAAGCCAAAACGGGTTCAATTATACCTTTAATTATGATCAGTATGGAAATAACAGCTCTGTCTTTGTGGGAAGTACAAATTTGGTATCTAACACCTATAATCCAGCGGATGGTAGGTTGATAACCTCTACCTATGGTAATGGAAATACGAAATCCTATGTCTATAACGACATGGATTTGGTAGCCCAATTAAAATACAATGATGCCATAAAATTTAAATGGGCCTATGACAGTTCAGGAGCCATGACAAAACAAGAGGATCTTACGAATCATTTGTTATCGTATTATGATTATGATAAATCCGGTCGTATGTTAGGAATGTCTACAATCGATACCAGCCAGAGTGATTCCGTTGACCGAAATATCTACAGTACGGAATATGGTTATGATTTAAAAGACAATGTAACAAGCATCGTTGACTATGCAAACGGCAGAACGGTAAAGCACCAATATGCGTACGAAGAGGATAACCTTTTAAGCAAATATACCATGCCCTCTGGCAGAACAGTGACCAAGGCATACGATAGCCTTAATCGCTTAAATAAGCAAACCATCAGTACGGACAGACTACTGGAAATGAGCTATGTTTATTGGTTGTCAGCATCAGGGAACGGAAACCGTACCTTGCAGGTAAGACACGAAACCATTGACGGCGAGGTGTATGATTTTGCTTATGATAAGTTGGGAAACATTATAGAAATAACGAAAGCAGGAAAGGATTATTTGAATTATACCTACAATTCCTTAAGTGAACTGGTTCGTGTGGACAGCGTTCCTGAAAATGTCACAAGGGTTTATACCTACGATGATGGAGGAAATATAACCTCGGTTAAGAAATACAGTTACAAGGTAGGGACTTTAGGGACATTACAAAGCACAATAAGTTACGGTTATAGCACAAGCAACTGGATGGACATGCTAACATCCTATAATGGTAAAGCAATTAAATACGATAATATCGGAAATTCTGTCTTAGTTGGAGATGATGCTTACACATGGCAGAATGGAAGAGAGCTTGCAAGTGCAACCATTGGAGGTAAGAAAAGCACCTATACCTATGATTCAGATGGGTTGCGCGTAAGCAAGACAGCAGCCAATGGTGTTACTACAAAATATCTATATGATGGTGGTCAGCTGGTATATGAGCAAAGAGGAGATGATGATATCTTCTACTTCTATAATGCGGATGGACAAGTAACCGGAATCCAGTATAACGGTGCCAATTATTATTTTACATTCAACCTAAAAGGAGATATAATTGGAGTATACAATAGTATGGGACAGTTAAAAGGCTCCTATGAATACAATGAGTGGGGCGATATTGTATCAATTACTGATAGTGCAGGAAAAGCGATCACCGATGAAAGTAGTATTGTTTTGATCAATCCGATTCGTTATAGAGGATATTATTATGATACTGAGACAGGATTATACTACTTGCAAAGTAGATATTATAATCCGGAGTGGGGAAGGTTTTTGAATGCGGATGCTATAATGGGAGCTAATAATGATTTACTTTCCTATAATCTGTTTTGTTACTGTAGTAATAATCCTGTCAATTTCAGTGATCCTTCAGGGAATGCAGCAGTATGGGCAGATTTGGGTTTTAAATATGATGGTACAGCGGCCGATTTTCATCGAATGGAGCAAGGGTTGTCACCATCAGCATATGAAGCATGGCTTCAGCAAGGGACAACAATACCTGTAAATAAAGTAACCAATTCAGCCGGGCCAATCACGCAGTCAATAAAAGATGTAACATACATCCCTGCAGAAAACACACAATCGGAATATATTGATAAGTCTAAAAAAGTGACAGGCCCTAGTACGGTTGATAAAGTTTCGTGGTTGACAGCTGGTATAGCATCAGCTAAACCAATTGCGAAGAGAGTGCCTTATTTAGGAACAGTACTTTGGGCATATGATGGGATTAGACTTTATAATGGGCTGATGGATAAATATGATTTGGAGTACTATGAAAGAGAAATGAATAAAGGAAAAGGTGTTTTAATCGTTAATTGGGTCATAGAAGGAGATCCGCGGGCCAGTGGTAGTTGGACCAGCTATTATTCGTTTGACGGAAAAAACAATCCATTTTAAAGGAGAGAATTTTTATGCTTAAAGTTTTAAATATAATCTTTTGGATTTATTTTATATTAGGCACTATTATTGTACTTTCGATGGATTTTTTTCCAAACTTCGGCTACAAAAATGAATTAATGCTTCTACTAACAATTGTAGCATTAAGCTTAAGGCTTATAATATTATATTTAGAGAAAAATAAAAATAAAGATCAGAAGTAACGACTGGAAACAATGTTTGACGTGTATTCACAGTATCTAAAACAAGCATAGAACAAAGAATTAGTAAAGAAAAGCTATATGAGGACAAATAAATGAAAGAAAAATGCAAACATCTCCCTAAGAATATATTATCAAAAAGCATGATTTGTAAATCCTGCGGAAAACGAATTACATACAAGACCAATTATAAATTAGCTATAATAACATTTTTTGTTCTAGTTATACTTATTCGTGATATTGTATTATCTGATTTTGCTATTAATATCGTATCAAAAACTATAATTTTATTGATAAGTAGTTTGATTTCATTATTGATTACATTTTTAATTACTATACTAATAGGCTTCAAAGAACTTGATTAATAACTTAACTGGTTTCAATAGAATCTAATTTATGTTTTACTAGATACATGATCGAGCCAAACTTCCCCATCCCACTCATTACACAAAACAACAAAAGAATCGAAATTCTCCCATGCAAGCATGAAGAATTTTCGATTCTTTTATTGTTTATCAACTTATTCGTAAAAAATGACAGTAATACTAAACTTATGGTTTACAAATAGTAAAAATAATGCTTGCAAGATTGAATACATTTGTATATAATAGTCCATGCTGTTACTATCTGAGGGCAGTTTTTTGATGCTCCAAATGATGGAAATTGCCAGTGGATTTTTACATAAACGTAACTTGTTTTCGCACATACAAACATACATTTTGAAAAGAAAGGTTGTGATTGATTTGGATAATAAAAAGCTCAAATTATATGGTTTTAACAACCTAACCAAAACTCTTAGCTTCAATATTTATGATGTCTGCTATGCAAAGAGTGAGAGAGAGCAAAAGGATTATATTGCATACATCGATGAACAGTATAATTCAGAGCGTTTAACAAAAATATTAGTTGATGTTACCGAGATGATCGGTGCACATATTCTTAATATATCCAAACAGGATTATGATCCTCAGGGTGCTTCGGTGAATATTTTGGTTGCAGAGGGAACCTTGACCTCCGATCATATCGATGAGTCCTGCAATCAAGGTAAGTACTTAAATGAAGGAAGAGATTCAGTACATGCACATCTTGATAAAAGTCATGTTACCGTGCATACCTTTCCTGAGCATCATCCTGATAATTCCATTTCTACCTTCCGTGTTGATATTGATGTATCCACCTGTGGAGAGATTTCACCGCTGAATGCATTGGATTATCTAATTGGAAGCTTTGATTCCGATATTATTACCATTGATTACCGTGTGAGAGGGTTTACTCGCGATCTACATGGTATGAAATATTTTATTGATCACGATATTACCTCGATTCAGGACTATATCGATGATGAGACCTTGACCAGATATGATGCGATTGATGTGAATGTATATCAATCGAACATTTTCCATACAAAGATGCTGATTAAAGAAATCGAGTTGCAGAATTATCTCTTTAATAAGGATGTATATGAATTACCTCCGAAGCAAAGACTTGATATTACGAATAGTCTTCGTAAGGAAATGATTGAAATATTCAGCGGAATGAACATTTATTAATCGGAATGGAGTAAATTATGAATTATACACAAGAAAATTCACCCATTCATGAGGCATTACTACAACATAAGAAAAACCGTGTCGTACCTTTTGATGTCCCCGGACATAAGGGCGGGCGAGGAATTCCTGAGCTAACCGAATTTCTGGGAGCTGACTGCATGAAAGTGGATGTCAACTCCATGAAGCCCTTGGATAATCTCATCCATCCGGTTTCTGTAATAAAAGCTGCTGAGGAACTTGCCGCTGAGGCATTTGGTGCACATGCAGCTTTTTTTATGATTAATGGGACAACAGCAGCGGTGCAGGCGATGATTATGTCAACCTGTAAAGAGGGTGAAAAAATCATTATGCCTCGTAATGTCCATCGCAGCTCCATAAATGCATTGGTGGTATGCGGTGCGATACCGGTCTATGTTAATCCTGGAGTAAATCATGAATTGGGTATCCCACTTGGTATGTCGGTTAAGGATATCAAGAATGCAATTATTGAAAATCCGGACGCGAAGGCGATCCTGGTTAATAATCCAACTTATTACGGAGTTTGCTCTAATCTTAAGGAAATAGTAAGGCTAGCTCATGAGCATGATATGAAGGTGCTTGTAGATGAGGCACATGGTACCCATTATTATTTTAGTGAAAATATGCCAATCAATGCTATGGCTGCCGGAGCAGATATGTCCGCGGTTAGTATGCATAAAACAGGTGGCTCCCTAACGCAGAGTTCATTTCTGTTATGTGGCGAGGGTGTTGACCCAGGTTATGTACGTCAGATTATCAATTTGACACAGACCACGAGTGCGTCCTATTTGTTGTTGTCATCCTTGGATCTTGCTCGTAAGAACATGGTTCTTAATGGTAAGCAACTAGTTGCAAAGACGGTAGCTCTTGCAGAATATGCTAGAGAAGAAATCAATAAAATTGGTGGTTATTATGCTTTTTCATCAGAGTTAATCGATGGTGATACGATTTATGATTTTGACACTACCAAATTGTCGGTTCACACTGCGGAAATCGGATTGGCAGGCGTGGAGGTATATGATTTGCTTCGCGATGAGTATGATATTCAGATTGAGTTCGGCGACATCGGCAATATTCTTGCGATTATATCTGCGGGAGATCGTCCTTTTGAAATTGAACGATTAATTGGTTCTTTGTCCGAGATTAAGAGAATCCATAGTAAGGATAAAGTAGGAATGCTCAATCATGAATACATTGACCCAGAGGTGGCATTTACCCCGAAGAAGGCCTTTTATCATGATAAGAAATCGGTTTTGTTAGAGGACAGTATTGGTCATATCGCCGGAGAATTTGTTATGTGCTACCCACCGGGAATTCCAATTCTAGCACCGGGTGAGAGGGTAACGAAGGATATCATTGATTATATCAATTATGCGAAGGAAAAGGGAAGTTCTTTGACCGGACCTAGAGATATGAAAGTGGAACGTCTTAATATAATTGATTTTTAATGATGTATTATTAATTGCAATATAAAATAGATCAAATGATATAGATTTAAGGAATTAATAAGCAAATAATATAAATTTGGAAAGCGCAGGTGTTGCATATGGAATTATGGTATTCCGAACATCATACGGAACATGTCCGATTTTCATTAAAGGTAAAGGAACAGTTATTTAGTAAAAAAAGTGAATTTCAACAGGTGGATATTCTTGACACCTATGAATTTGGACGCACGCTCACCTTGGACGGCTGTCTAATGGTAACAGAGAAGGATGAATTCATTTATCACGATATGATCGTACACGTTCCGATGGCATCGAATCCTGACATCAAGAAGGTTTTGGTGATTGGTGCGGGAGATGGCGGAACCATCAGAGAACTCACCAGATATCAATCGATTGAACACATTGATATGGTTGAGATTGATGAGATGGTGGTGGATGCGTGCAAGCAATATTTGCCGCAGACTTCTTGTAGTTTGGGCGATCCAAGAGTGCACATTCATTATGAGGACGGCTTAAAATTCGTGCGTCGTAGATCGAATGAATATGACTTGATCTTAGTGGATTCAACCGATCCGTTTGGTCCTGGAGAAGGACTATTTACAAAGGAGTTCTACGGTAATTGCTATAATGCTTTGAAGGAAAAGGGAATTCTCGTGAATCAACATGAGAGCACCTATTATGAAGCATATGTGGAGGCAATGAAGAGGGCTCATCGTAGAATTAAAGAGACCTTTCCGATTGCAAAGGTATATCAGGCTCATATCCCTACGTATCCATCCGGTCATTGGCTGTTTGGCTATGCCTCCAAGCATTTTGACCCGGTTGCGGATCTAGACGAAGAGAAATGGAATGCACTTGGCATCAAAACCAAATACTATAACACGGAGCTACACAAGGGATGCTTTGCGCTTCCGAATTACGTAAAGGAGCAATTGAACGAATATGAATAGAAATGTCCATACCTTTATCGCTTGTGATCACGAGTACGAAGAAAGTGATATCGTTTTATTTGGTGCTCCTTTTGACGGCACCACCTCTTACCGACCAGGTACGAGATTTGCCAGTGCGGCAATTCGTAATGAAAGTTACGGAATCGAAACCTATAGTCCCTATCAGGACAAGGATTTATTGGATAAGAAAATATTTGATGGTGGCGATCTGGAATTTGGCTTTGGCAACACACAACGTGTAATTGATACCATTGAAGAGATGACAAAACAGATTCTCGATGATGGGAAGAAGCCACTCATGGTAGGCGGAGAGCATCTAGTGACGCTTGGAAGTGTAAAAGCCGTGGTAGAAAAGTATCCGGAGATTCATATCATCCACTTTGATGCGCATGCCGATCTTCGGGATGATTATCTTGGAGAAAAACTATCCCATGCCAGTGTAATGAGAAGATGTCACGAATTAGTAGGCGACGGTAAAATCTTTCAATTCGGTATTCGTAGCGGTGACCGCGAAGAATTCTTGTGGGCTAAGGATCATGTATTTACTCAAAAGTTTAATCTGGAGGGGATCGAAAAACTTGCTCAAAAGCTTGAGGGCAAACCAGTTTATCTCACGATAGATTTGGATGTTCTAGATCCTTCTGTCTTCCCCGGTACCGGAACACAGGAAGCGGGCGGCGTAACCTTTATGGAACTAATGGGTGCATTAACTGAAGTGTTTAAGTTGAATGTCGTAGCAATGGACATGAATGAACTATCACCTGTTTATGATCAGAGCGGAGCGTCGACTGCTTTGGCGTGTAAGTTACTGAGGGAGCTTTTATTACAGTTATAATCATTAGGATTAAATAGAGTTAAAACAAAAAGAAACAATTGTAGGGTTGATATCATTGGAATTTAAGGAAGAATATCTTCTTTAGAATATATAAATTTCTTATTTCACATAAAAAGAGGAAGAATTCTCCTCTCTAATTATTATTTAAAATTAACATTACTAAAAGGAGGATTATATCAATGAGCAAAGCGTTAATCATTGGTGCCGGCGGTGTAGCTGGCGTAGTAGTTCATAAATGTTGTCAAAATCACGAGGTGTTTGAGGAAATCTGTATCGCAAGCAGAACCGTATCCAAATGTGATGCCCTGAAAGCACAGGTTGAGGCAAAGGGTTATAAGACTAAGGTCTCCACAGCACAGGTGGATGCAGATAAGACTGAGGAATTAATTGCATTGATTGAAAAGTTCAACCCGGACATTGTAATCAATGTTGCACTTCCATATCAGGATTTAACTATCATGGATGCATGTCTTGCAACCAAGGTGGATTACTTAGATACTGCTAACTATGAGCCAATTGATACTGCTAAGTTTGAATACAAATGGCAGTGGGCTTACCGTGAGCGTTTTGAACAAGCAGGAATTACCGCAGTACTTGGCTGTGGCTTTGACCCTGGTGTTACCGGAGTATTCTCCGCATATGCGTTAAAGCATTATTTTGATGAGATTCATACCATCGACATTCTTGATGCGAATGCAGGTGACCATGGATATCCATTTGCAACGAACTTCAATCCTGAGATTAATATTCGTGAAATCACAGCGAACGGAAGCTATTTTGAAAATGGAGAGTTTATCGAAACTGAACCAATCTCTGTTAAGAGAGTTTATAATTTCCCTGAAATCGGTGACAAAGATATGTATCTTCTTCACCATGAGGAGATGGAATCCCTTGCACTTAATATGCCTGGAATTAAGAGAATTCGTTTCTTTATGACCTTCTCCGAGCGTTATTTAACACATCTTCGCGTACTTGAGAACGTGGGCATGACCTCCATTGAGCCAATTGAATTTGAAGGAAAGAAAATTGTTCCGTTGCAGTTCTTAAAGGCAGTTCTTCCAGATCCAGCTTCCTTAGGACCTAGAACAAAGGGCAAGACCAACATCGGTTGTATCTATACCGGTGTAAAGGATGGTAAGGAAGTTAGCTATTACGTATATAATGTGTGTGATCACGAGGAATGCTACCGTGAGGTTGGTTCCCAGGCGATCTCATATACAACCGGCGTCCCAGCTATGATCGGTGCGATGATGGTACTTACCGGTAAGTGGAAAAAGGCCGGTGTATATAACGTAGAAGAATTTGATCCCGATCCATTCATGGACAAGTTGAATACCTGCGGATTACCTTGGAAGGAAAGCTTTAATCCAGACATGGTGGATTAAAGAGCAAAGACAGATTAAAGAATGAAGACGTACGCATTATTTACTTGATTCAATAAATACAGCTAACTGGGGTGCTACAAGATATGAGAAACATTATCTGTCTTGCAACACCCCTATGTATATTAAAATGTGAAACATAATTGTAGAGTGTTATTAGAGATGTAAATAATATTGGTAGAGTGTCATAAGTCATACGTATAGTGAATGGATGAATATATGCGTACATATTTATTTTCCTCGCTAAATCAAACTATGGAGATTATAAATGAACTTTGATAGCAATAAAGTACCAACCCCATCCTATGTGATGGAGGAGAGTTTGTTAAGAAAAAATTGTGAGATAATTAAATCTGTGATGGATCAAACCGGATGTGAGATTTTACTTGCACAAAAGGCATTTTCCATGTATTCAACCTATCCACTGTTAGGAGAATATCTGAGCGGTACCACGGCAAGCTCGTTATTTGAAGCAAAGCTTGGTTACGAGGAGATGGGAAAGGAAGTGCATATCTTTGCGCCCGCCTACCACGAGGAAGAGTTTGAAGAAATCATGTCACTGTGTGATCACATCGTCTTCAATTCACTTCAACAATGGGAGAAATTTAAGGACAGGATAAGCGCTAATCCCAAGAAGATATCCTGCGGACTACGTATTAATCCGGAGTATTCCGAGATTGAGACAGATATGTACAATCCTTGCTTTGCAAATTCTCGCTTTGGAATTACTCTGGATAAATTGGAGAATGCTGATTTAACGGGAATTGAGGGTCTTCATTTTCACACAATGTGCGAGCAAAACTCGGATGTTTTAGAACGAACCTTGAAGGTGGTGGAAGAGAAGTTTGCGCACCTGATGCATCAGATGCAATGGATTAATTTCGGTGGCGGCCACCATATCACCAGAGAGGATTATGACATTGATACATTGATTCGTTGTGTCAATCATGTAAAGGATACTTATCAGGTTCAAGTATACCTCGAACCGGGTGAGGCGGTTGCGCTCAATGCCGGTTATCTGGTAAGTACCGTTCTTGAATTAAATGAGAACGGAATGCAACTTGCCATTATGGATACCTCTGCAGCCTGCCATATGCCAGATGTATTGGAGATGCCGTATCGACCGAATATCATCGGTTCCGGTTTATCCGGAGAGTATGTTTATACCTATCGCCTTGGAGGGCCAACCTGTCTGTCCGGTGATGTGATCGGAGATTATTCCTTCCCACAACCTTTAAAGGTGGGAGACCGTCTTATCTTTTGTGACATGGCAATTTACTCCATGGTGAAGAATAATACCTTTAACGGAATTAATCTACCTTCCATCCTGTTCAACACGGAGAAGGAGGGGCTTAAATTAATTAAGAAATTCGGCTATGAGGATTTTAAGAGCCGATTGTAAATTATGGGGATGTATGTGAGCAGATCCGTCTTTTTAATAATAAAATAACCAGAAGCCATTTCTCAAAGTAAAATGATGTGACTTCCAAACGTTAGATTTTTAGGTCTAACTTTGGGCTACATCAAAGTATTATGAGAAATGGCTTTTTTAGGACTAAATCCTTCTTTACGAATCGTCATATATGAAGTAATCTATAAATAAGGCAAAATATGTTATTATAATTATAAAATCAGGGCATACTTAACTAATAAGAATTCGTGTCGTAAGTATAATATGAATAAAATTTTACATAAATGCTATTAATAAATATCATGTCCTTATTATTAGCTTAATACACTGATTAAAATAACGAAGATGATGAGATCGAAAGGGATGTAAATCATGAGAATAACAGACAAATCAAAATTTATAAACCAAAGCATGGAAGCATTAGAGGGTATTTTGGATATGCTGTTTAAGGCACCGGATATCAGCTTAAGTAGTCTGTCCGCCGAACAATCCGCGCTAGTCATCGTTGACATGGTTAACGGTTTTGCTAGGGAGGGTGCGATGATGAGTCCCGAGGTAGAGAAGATCATTCCTGACATTGTTGATTTGATGAGAAAGTGTAAGAAGCATGAAATTCAGTCGATTGCTTTTGCGGATTGCCATACGGAGGCTTCTCCTGAATTCACCTCCTACCCTCAGCATTGTATGGTCGAAACCAGTGAAAGTGAGCTGGTAGAAGAGATTAAGGAGTTTGGTAATTATCTTCTGATTCCTAAAAATTCAACGAATGGATTTCTGGAAGAAGCGTTTCAAAAGTGGATGAAAGAGAATCCTGAGGTTGTTAATTTTATTGTAACTGGTGATTGCACGGATATTTGTGTGCAACAATTTGCAGTTACGTTGAAAACTTGGTTTAATATGCAGAATAAAAAGAGTAGAATTATCGTTCCAATTAACGCGGTCGCAACCTATAATTTTGGATTACATGATGGCAATTTTACTCATGTCATGGCTTTATATAATATGATGATTAACGGAGTTGAGGTGGTTGTTGAGGTTAAGTAATCCTGTGAACAATGGCTCATGCTTTGTTATAAATGTTTGTAGTGCAAGATTGTAGTGCATGCTTTGTTGTACATGCTTGAAAGGAACATCACTTCCGTCACTTAAGATACCAATTAATTTTACCTTGAGCTAATGCATCTTCAAAGGTAGCAGGCAACTTGGGAGCCTGTTTCTTGAAATGTTCAAAGTAAGAATTAGGATAAACGGCTTCGTTATTATCTGTAATTTTATCAGTATTAACGGACGGATCCTCACCGGGTCTTTCTTTACGAGCAACGATTACAAGACGGTAATCCGGTATCTCGTAGGTACAAGTGGAAAGGGTCACTAATTCGTCGTCCTCATTAATGTCAACAGAATCAATGTTATAAATAGAGCGAATTCTTAATTGATAAACATAATTTAAAAACTCACTAGAATCGTTAAATATCGTTTTGGTATAATCAAAAAATGGTTCATCCTTATTAGAACCATTGGTTAAAAAAACAGAAATAATCTTCCACTGTCCGGTCTGGTAAATGGTATCAAAATGAAAAGAGGTATGTGATTTAAAATAATCCAACTTCTTCATGAATTCCAGATAATGAAACATGTTATTCGTGGAGTGCATATTATGACCATGTATTACTATATTTTTTGGAGCGTTTTCAACAGTAGAGTTTTCATCAATAAAGAGACAACCTGCTTTTTGATAATCGCCCTTAAAGTCACGACGTAGATAAAACAGAGGATCTTTATCATTTTGCATAACCACATAATCAATATTTGTATTAGGGAAGGATATCCATCCCTTAGTATCTGGATTATTGGATAATAAATCTTTAAAATAAATCAATCGTCCCTGCTCGTCACGCAGGTCATCCGGTGTAATCGGTTTGTTATCTGCGGGTGTAGGCGTTGAATATGTATTATTTGGAGCATCACTTGGTTTGTTATAGAGTTGTTTCGTGTGTTCATTAAAAAGTTTTAAACGGTAGGGTTGGTAGTATTTCTCATTAATAAATAATCCTAAAGAAATCAAGCAACCTATTACACATAGGATACTGATGTATCTTCTAATCTTTTGATTTGACATAATATACTCCATCTTTTCGTAAAATAGATTTCTATGATAATAAAAACTATTATACAACGGTTAAAATATGGAGTAAAGCTAATAAATTATAATATAAGTGCTATTATAATTGCAAAATACGAATAATCTGGCATTTTCACAATAAATTTAATAAGAAGACAAAGAGTTAGGATGATATACGTGAAAAAGAAGCTGTTACATACCTTGCCCTGTGCTGCAGTAGTGCTACTATTTGGTGCATTACAAGTAAGTCAGATTAATACGGATTATAATAAGCTATTAAGTTCTTCAGGACTTGTGACTGAAGATTTTGAAAAGAAGGTTAAGTTGGAGAATAATCGTTCACTCCAAGAGCAAGAAGAATATAAAAAGATGCTGATTGAAGATGGTGAAGAGGATCTAATAACGGATCTATTTCCAAAAAATCAAGAGAATAAGGACACAGCAGTGTACGAGAAGTTAAGTTTGCATTCGCGTGGGGCATTGCTTTTGGACTCTACGAATAATCGTGTCCTTTATGAGGAAAATGGTTCGAAAGAATTGCCAATGGCAAGCACAACTAAGATCATGACCTGTATCGTTGCGTTGGAAAATGCGAAACCAAATGAAGAAGTGGTAATATCAGCTCACGCTGCCAGAATGCCAGATGTACAATTGAATGCCAAACCTGGTGAGAAGTTTCATCTTGGCGATCTACTCTATTCCCTAATGCTTGAAAGCCATAATGATATTGCGGTAGCGATTGCGGAACATGTTGGTGGATCAGTAGAAGGCTTTGCAACTATGATGAACGATAAGGCCAGAGAATTGGGATGTGAGCATACTAATTTTGTAACACCGAATGGCTTGGATGCGCCAGGTCATTATACCACAGCGAGAGATTTGGCAGTGATTGCAAGTTATGCAATTAAAAATAATGAATTTATCAAGGTAACCAATTCCGCATCTCACGAATTTCAAGAATTAAAAAGTGGGAAGAAATATTTTGTTACCAATAAAGATCGTTTTCTCCTTATGATGGAGGGTGCAATTGGTGTAAAAACAGGATTTACAAATGGTGCCGGATATTGCTTTGTCGGAGCAGTGCAAAAATCAGATCGTACTTTGGTCACTGTAGTGCTTGGCTGTGGATGGCCACCCAGTAAAAATCTCAAATGGAACGATACCAAAGAACTCATGAATTATGGTTTAAAGAATTATAGATTAAAGCAGATTTTTAAGGATAAAAAGTTTGAACCCTTAGTTGTGAAAGATGGACAGCAAAAATTTGAAGCGCTTACTATGAAGGGGAATCTACCCTTATTATTAAGAGATGATGAAAAGGTTCGCGTGGAATATGATCTGCCAAAAGGCTTAGTGGCACCAGTGAAAGCCTCCAAAGAGGTGGGTAAGGCAAAATATTATATTGATGATGTTCTATATAAGGAGATACCGATTTATTCAACGGAGGATATTGCAAAGATAGATTTTAAATACTGCTTAAAGAAAATTATAAATTATTGGAGTGGGATATATTAACATATAATTTGGGTGTCATAAGTCACGTTTTACTGTGAATAATGAATAAGTGAGCATATATATACATATGACTTGCCTTACCCACATGCGGTATAAGACAACCGCATGAGGCCGGTCTGCGCATCTGTATATATATGCTCACTTATTCATTGGTTTACTTTAGGGATGACCTATAATAACCTAACCAAAAATAGAATCATAATAATAAGATCCGAACGGAGTATAGCCAATTCCGAACGGATCTTATTCTATTATTTATTAAGTTGATAGATCATCCAATTCAATACACCGGCAATGGTCACCCATATTAGATACGGTATTTGTAATATTGCGGCTAGCTTTGATATGGAGTAAAAGGACATTATCATTGCTAAGATTAATCCCCAAAGCAATACGAGCCATACAAAGGCAAGTAAATAAGAACCCATGTTAAAAAAGATAAACGACCATAAGAAGTTAACGCCAAGCTGTAATACATAGATCCTTAAAGCTTCTTCTTTTTGTGATTGAGTGGCATTAGAGGCAAAAATTAAATATGAAGATATGCCCATAAGTATGTATAAAATTGTCCACACGATAGGGAACACGAGGGCAGGTGGTGTCCATGGAGGTTTAATAATATTATTGTAGTTATCCATTCCTTCGCGTGATAAATAACCGGATAGTAAGCCAACTGCAAGCGGGATTAATAGGTTAATAATTAATGCTTTCCATTTTATTTTCACAAAAATCACCCCCTTCGATTCATCTTATGTGTAGACTTTTGTACGTATACATAAAACATAATAATCAGAGAAATATAATAGTTATGAATGAAAAATTTAAATTCATTATTTACACTTTGAAGTTTGTTGCTACGGGTTGAAGTTTGCAAGTATTGATGGAAGGTATGGTTATAGTCATGTTAAATATTGCTTATATCCTTGGATTTATATGCCTATAGCTTTAAATGGTTAATAGATTAACACTGTAAAGCTATGTTGTAAAATGTAAAATAAGACTTGATTATTTTTGTTATTCCTATTATCATTAAGGTTGTTTAAAAACGGAAACAAATTAGCATAGAGTACGAGAAGAAATTAGATAAACGGTTTAAGCTCAGTTTATCTTTGCAAATAAAATGCCGTATCACCGGTAGAATGGAGAGTAAAGCATGATAAAATTATATGACCAAGGTATTTATTTATTAGGTGGCACAGAAATCATTGAAGATTCACATGATGCAGAGGTTGCCATCAAAGCGAAAACAGGATTAGATATTACGAAGGAGGATGCGAAAAAGGGTACAATAGCGTACGATATTTTAAGCAGTCATAATACCTCCGGCAATGATAAAAAATTAAAGGTTAAATTTGATAAATTAACCTCACATGATATCACCTTTGTAGGTATCATTCAGACAGCAAGAGCCAGCGGGCTTGAGAAATTCCCGGTTCCTTATGTACTCACTAACTGCCATAATAGTTTATGTGCGGTAGGCGGTACCATTAACGAAGATGATCATATGTTTGGACTTTCCTGTGCTAAAAAATATGGCGGAGTTTATGTACCACCTCATCAGGCAGTAATTCATCAATACGCGCGTGAAATGCTAGCAGCTGGTGGAAAGATGATTCTTGGTTCTGACAGCCATACACGATATGGAGCTCTTGGGACCATGGCAATTGGTGAAGGCGGCCCTGAAATTGTAAAGCAATTGTTAGAGAAGACCTATGATATCAATAGACCTGAAGTTGTTGCGATTTATTTAACTGGTACTCCTAGAAAGGGCGTTGGCCCTCAGGATGTTGCTCTCGCTATCATAGGCAAGGTCTTTGGTAACGGTTACGTTAACAATAAAGTAATGGAATTCGTGGGAGATGGAATTAAGAACTTAAGTGTTGATTTCCGTATTGGTGTGGATGTTATGACCACAGAGACCACCTGTTTATCTTCCATTTGGGTAACTGATGAGAAGGTGAAGGAATTCTATGATATTCACGGTAGAAGCGAAGATTATAAAGAATTAAATCCGAACAAGGTAGCTTACTATGACGGAATGGTTTATGTTGATCTCTCTGAGATTAAACCAATGATTGCGATGCCGTTCCATCCGAGCAATGTATATACCATTGATGAGTTAAATGCAAACCTATATGACGTCCTTGCTGAAGTAGAGAAGAAAGCTTTGGTTAGCTTAGGTAATGATAAAGTTAGATATTCCTTACAAGATAAAGTTCGTAATGGCAGATTATATGTGGATCAGGGAACGATCGCAGGATGTGCAGGTGGTGGCTTTGAAAATATTTGTGATGCTACGGATATCTTAGATGGCAAATACATCGGTGCAGATGAGTTTTCCTTAAGCGTATATCCTGCCAGCCAACCGATCTTTATGGAGCTTGTTAAGAATGGTTCTATAGCGAAATTAATGGCAACCGGCGCAACAATTCGTACCGCTTTTTGTGGCCCTTGCTTTGGTGCAGGCGATGTTCCTGCGAATAATGGTTTCAGTATTCGTCATACAACTAGAAACTTCCCGAATAGAGAAGGTTCTAAGATTACGAATGGTCAGGTTGCATCCGTAGCATTAATGGATGCGAAATCGATTGCTGCTACTGCAGCCAATAAGGGTTATTTGACCTCTGCAGAGCATATTGATGTAAATTATACAACTCCGAAGTATTACTTTGATAGCAAAATCTATGATAATCGTGTATATAATGGTATAGGTAAGGCAGATACCTCCTTGGATATCAAGTTTGGACCTGGAATTGTTGACTGGCCTACGATGACCTCTTTGAGTGAGGATATGATACTTAAGGTAGTAGCGGAAATTCATGATCCAGTAACTACAACGGATGAGTTGATTCCTTCCGGTGAGACCTCTTCCTATCGTTCCAATCCTTTGGGGCTAGCTGAATTTACCTTATCTCGTAAGGATCCGGCTTATGTTGGACGTGCAAAAGAGGTTCAAAAAGCAGAAAAGGCAAGAATTGCAGGAGAAGATATCGTTGCAGCATGTGGTGAGATGAAAGAGGTATATGAAACAATTGCTCAGAAGTTTACAATCGATGAAAAGTCAACCCAAGTTGGTAGCACTATCTTTGCTGTAAAGCCTGGTGACGGTTCTGCAAGAGAGCAGGCAGCAAGCTGCCAGAAGGTTCTTGGTGGATTTGCTAATATTGCAAATGAATATGCAACCAAGCGCTATCGTTCCAACTTAATTAACTGGGGTATGCTTCCGTTTCTCTTCAAGGGTGATCTTCCTTTCGCTAACGGAGATTACATTTTTGTAAAAGACATTCAAAAAGCAATCAGCGAGAAGATATCAGAAATTAAAGCCTATGTTGTAAACAAAGACATGCAGGAGTTCACCTTAACACTTGGTGAGTTAACCGATGATGAAAGAAAGATTATCTTACAGGGCTGCTTGATTAATTACTATAGAGGTTAAATTCAAAATAAATTATTAGATATTGTGTGCAGGCATTATGATAGAAATAAAATCCTATCATAATGCCTGTATTTTTTAATCTTTAAAGATTAGCAAAAGATTAAAAATAAGTTAAAAAATGCCAATAAGTTTGACAAATTAAGGATGTCAATGATAACATATTAATGCAGTCGCAATACATCGCATATTAAATTTAATGAATGAGATAGGTATTTCGACTTAATTTTTGGAAACTAAAATAATTATTGGGGGAATTTATGATGAATGCTTATGAGAAAGCTCAAAAGGTTATGGTGGAATTATTTCAAAAGGATTATCAGTTTGCTCTCGCTACTTCAAAAGACAATAATCCATCGATACGTTATATTGATACATATTATACGGAGGATATCTTCTATGTTGTTACCTATGCTTTATCACAGAAAGTAAGAGAGATTATGGAAAATAGTCAGGTGTCATTATGTCATGAGCTTCATCGCTTTCGTGGTAAGGCATACAACATCGGCCATCCCCTTAAGGAAGAGAATCTTGAAATCAGAGATAAACTGATAGATGTGTTCCAACCATGGTATTTTGCACACAACAATGAAAGTGATGAAAATATGTGCTATCTAAAGATAGTGTTGGAAGAAGGATTTGTTTGTAAGGATGGAATCGGTTATAAGGTGAATTTTAAAGATAAAACAGCCGAGGAGTTTCCGTTTGAGTTAGGTGTTGTATAGACAGACGCTTAACAAGAAAACTGAAATGATTATAAATTATTAGTTTTTATAGCCTAATTCGTAAGTTGATTTTACAAGTTAGTTTTACAGATTAACTTCTTAACAATCAAATTTGAACAAATGAAACTTTATTTGGTTCAAATGAATCATTTATATATAGAGTTTTTTCATTTATTATAAAAATACAAAGATCAATAGCTATAACCTGTATTCGATTAAAAATATAATAAAAAAGTTTGATTATTAATTAGCCAATACAGGCAGCATATAACCAATGACAGAAAATACAAAAGTGATTAAGGGAGATCAGTTATGAAATTAAAAAGGGGAATTATAATATTTTTAATACTATTAACAATCATTTCAAGCTTTTTTTATTTTGAAGGAAAATAATTTATATTAAAATTATTAAGCAAGGAGAGAGAAATTACATAGCGAGTTAATAACAAAGTGTATAAATCACAAAGCGAGTAAATCACAAAGCGAGTAAATCACAAAGCGAGTAAATCACAAAGCGAATAAATTATATAGCGAATAAATTATTTAGCGAGAAAATCACAATGCGTGTAAATCACATAACATGCATAATTGCTTGCCAAGTATATTTACATACTAAGTAGAGCATGTGTGTGATTCAAGTGTAACTGATACTTATACGATACAATCATCTTCGTAATCATTGAATATTGTACTCTCAACCCAAACAATGGTAAGATAAAAGATTACTAAATCAACAAAGGTATGCTTGAATACAAAGTAAAGTAATGAAAAACTAATAATATAAATTGCTATGGAACAAAGCTGACGAATCGGATGAGAGATAACAAGATTGATAATCACCAAGCCTACAATTAAAACTATCTCAAATAAAACGGATAACAAGGATAGTGGTACGATTTCATTTAACTTTGGATTTTGATTTAAAAAACCAGTGTAATAAAAGCTCGTTGCAATTAATACTACACAATGATATAGCATAAGGAATAAGCCTGCACAGCATATTTTGGTTATATAATTCTTTACAAGATTGTTCGTAATGTTTTTATTGCTTTCCATAATAACACTCCTTTCATATGGGGGGACACCCTTTAAGTCTGAAACTTAAAACATATACTCTATAATTAATATATAATATATCGTATGATGCTAACTACCATGCATTTCCAAAATCCATGTGATATCTATTATAAATCTTTGTAAAATCCAAGCAAAATGAACTTAACATATGTAAAGTCTCAACAATCCTCCCAATCTATTTAAAAAGTACAACAAATATAATCAAATATTGACATAGTTAACAATACAAATTAATTACTGTTTCATTATAATGAAAATAAGATATTAATGTATCTTAATAAGGGTTTCTTATGGATCCTTTATAAAACCTGGAGGTGCAGCTTATAATGAGATATGGTTGTTTTGATAATGATAAAAGAGAATACATAATTGAACGAGTTGATCTTCCAACCTCATGGACGAACTACCTTGGCGTAAAGGATATGTGCGCGGTAGTGAACCATACGGCTGGAGGATATATTTTTTATAAGTCGCCGGAATATCATCGAATTACACGCTTTCGTGCGAATAGTGTTCCGATGGATCGTCCGGGGCATTATGTTTATCTTCGCGATGATGAAAGTGGTGACTATTGGAGTATATCCTGGCAGCCGGTGGGAAAATCTTTAGAGGAGAGTAAATATCAATGTAGACATGGTCTGTCTTACACCAAGTATTCTTGTAATTATAGTAACATTGAGGCGGAGCAGACCTTGTTTATTCCAATTGATGACCCTGTGGAACTATGGGATGTTAAAATTAAAAATAATGATAAAAAAGTAAGAGAAATCAGTGTATTCTCCTATTTGGAGTTCTCCTATCACCATATTGACATGGATAATCGTAATTATCAGATGAGCAATTATGCAGCGGGATCCTCTTTTGAAGATGGGATCATAGAGCACGATCTGTTCTACGAGGAGTTTGGCTATCAATTCTTCACTTCGAACGTTGAACCGGACAGCTTTGATTGTTTAAGAGATAAGTTTATCGGATTATATCATACTGAATCAAATCCCATAGCCGTTGAGAAGGGAATCTGTGGTGGTACCTACGAAAAAGGTAATAATCATTGTGCTTCCTTACATAAAAAGCTTTTCTTACAGCCAGGAGAAGAAGTACGAATTATCTTTATACTCGGAGAAGGTAACAGGCAAGAAGGCAAAAAATTCCGTCAGAAGTATTCGGATTTACTGAATGTTGATCAAGAATTTGAAGCGCTGAAGGAGTTCTGGAATAAGAAAATTGATAAACTACAGATTAGTACTCCGAATGAGGGGATGAATACCTTGATTAATACGTGGACGTTATATCAGGCAGAGATTAATGTCATGTTTTCTCGGTTTGCATCCTTCATTGAGGTGGGTGGACGAACTGGACTTGGATATCGAGATACGGCTCAAGATGCAATGACGGTATCGCATTCTAATCCAGCAAAATGCCGTCAGAGAATCATTGAGCTGCTGCGTGCCTTAGTGAAACAGGGGTATGGGTTGCATCTTTTTCAGCCGGAATGGTTTGAACCAGATCATAATGCAAAGCCTTTCCAATCCCCTACGGTTGTCCCGACTCCGAATAAGAATGATATGATTCATGGGATTGAAGACGCTTGTTCCGATGACGCATTATGGCTCGTGAGCTCCATCGTGGAATTTGTAAAAGAGACCGGGGAATTGTCCTTGCTTGATGAAATGATTACTTATGCAGATGGTGGTAGTGGAACGGTGTATGAGCACATGACAAAAATCCTTGACTTTTCTGCTGAGCAGGTTGGTCAGACAGGCATCTGTAAGGGACTTCGCGCAGATTGGAACGACTGTTTAAATCTTGGTGGTGGAGAGAGTGCGATGGTATCTTTCTTGCATTACTGGGCACTGGAGAACTTCCTTCAGGTTGCATATCATCTTGGGAAAGATGAGGATGTAGAAAAATACACTGCGATGCAGAATAAAGTAAAAGAAGTATCGGAAAAAGAACTTTGGGATAAAGAATGGTACATTCGTGGTATCACTAAGAACGGCAAGAAGATTGGAACCGGTGACGATAAAGAAGGAAAGATTCACCTTGAGTCCAATACATGGGCAGTTCTATCCGGACTTGCCGGTCAGGAGAAAGGTGAACAGGCGATGGACTCGATCGATAAGTATCTTTTTACACCCTATGGAATTATGCTGAATGGACCTTCCTATACTGTGCCCGATGAGGATATCGGGTTTGTGACTAGGGTATATCCGGGATTGAAAGAAAATGGTGCAATCTTTAGCCATCCCAATCCATGGGCGTGGGCAGCGGAATGCGTACTTGGACGTGGTGATAGAGCGATGAAATATTATGATGCACTTTGTCCTTATCACCAGAATGATATGATTGAAATTCGTGAAGCAGAGCCGTACTCTTACTGTCAATTTGTTGTGGGTAAGGAACATACGGCATATGGACGAGCAAGACATCCGTTCATGACAGGAACCGGTGGATGGGCGTACTTTTCCGTAACTAGATACATCCTTGGCATCTGTCCTCAATTTGATGAATTGTTAGTGGATCCTTGTATCCCATCTGATTGGGAGAAGTTCACCGTTTCGCGTGAATGGAGAGGAGCTAGGTACAATATTACTGTGTTAAACCCAGATAAGGTTATGAAGGGGGTTAAATCACTTACGCTTAACGGGAATGCCGTTGAGAGGATAAATGTAATGGCACAAGGAAGTTCGAATGAAGTAACGGTTATCATGGGTAACTGATAATACAGAATATTTAGTTATGCAGACAATTTAATGATGCAGCAGGTATATTGTCACAAGGTGGTGATTATAAGAAGAAGTGCTTATTCCAACCACCTTTGCGATAGAATGGAGGAAATCATGATAAAATTCGGTACGGGTGGATGGAGAGCAGTCATTGGTGATGAATTTACCAAAGCCAATATACAAAAACTTTCTATAGGTTTAGCTCAAAAAATGAAAGATGAAGGAGTGGCGGAGAGCGGAATTGTTCTTGGTTATGATCGCCGCTTTTTATCAAAAGAAGCAATGAAGTGGGCAGCAGAGGTATTTGTTGCAGAAGGCATAAAGGCTTATCTGATCAATCGTTCTTCTCCAACCCCTTTAATTATGTATTATGTTATGAAATATGAATTTCATTATGGGATGATGATCACTGCTAGTCATAATCCGGCTATATATAATGGAGTAAAGGTATTTACTTATGGCGGACGTGATGCAGATGAATTTCAAACTTTGGAGATTGAGAATTATATCCTGGGTGTGGAGAACCAAGAGATAAATATAATTGAATATGATTTGGCATTGGAGCAACAATTAGTATTTGAAATAAATCCACTCAATGAATACATTGATAATATTATTAATGAGATTAACATGAAGGCAATTCGGGACAGAGGTCTTCGTATTGCATTAGATCCAATGTATGGTGTTAGTGAAACCTCATTAAGAACGATATTGTTAACGGCTAGATGTGATGTTTCCATCATTCACGACAGACATGACACACTTTTTGGCGGCAAATTACCTTCTCCTTCAGCGCATACCTTACGAAGCTTGCAAAATTATGTGCTTGATCGTAATTGTGATCTGGGTATAGCAACCGATGGTGATGCGGATAGAATTGGTGTAATCGATGATAATGGCAAGTTCTTACATCCTAATGATATTCTAGTTCTGTTATATTACTATTTGGTAAAATACAAAGGATGGCGCGGTTCTTGTGTAAGAAATCTGGCGACCACACATTTGCTCGATAAGGTTGCAGAAAGTTTTGGTGAAAAATGCTATGAGGTACCGGTAGGGTTCAAACATATCTCCACTAAGATGAATGAAACCAATGCCGTAATTGGAGGGGAATCCTCCGGTGGTTTAACGGTTCGTGGACATATTAAGGGTAAGGATGGTGTATATGCAGCAGTTCTCTTAGTTGAAATGATAGCAGTTGTTGGCAAGAAGCTTTCAGAAATCATGGAAGATATTTTTGATGAGTATGGATGTTATTACATGGAGGAGAAAGATTACCGTTTCAGTATGGAAAAGAAAAATGAAATACTGTGTACCGTCATGGAAGATAAACTGATTCCTGATATTCCCTTTGATATTGAACGCATCTCATATCTCGATGGTTGCAAAATATATTTTGCCAACGGAGGTTGGGTTGCTGTCCGCTTCTCAGGAACGGAACCGCTCCTGAGAATATTCTGTGAGATGCCTCACGCTGAGGAAGCAATTCAAGTATGCGCCATTTATGAAGAATTCTTGGGATTAAAGAAGAAAATTAAAGTAGAGATTTAAAATATAATTGATTCAGGGGTCAAATATTGGTATGACAAAGAAAATCAAATGAAATGCAAATAGATAATATATAAAAAGTGAAATACAAGGTAAAAAAGCAAAATAATAGACAAAATAAAATTAAAGATAAATTTCTAACATAACCTGAATTTATCGTACTATATTTCTGTCACTAGCCTATCCTAGAATAATAAGGACAAATTTATTTTTATAATGATGCTCTCATTATAATATTCTATAATGAATCTATATTAACAATATGCTATAATAAGTAAAAATGTAATGGGTTATCCTTTGTAGGTAACCCATTTTTAATATGTTAGTTATATCTTACTAATTGACACTTTTTAATATGTTAGTATTATCTTACTAATTGACACTTTTTATTTGGGAGGAGTTCTCTATGAATATGAAGATATCGTTGCGAAGGCGATTATTGTTTATGGTTCTTGCTATTTGGCTAGTACCTGTATTGATTATCTATACATTTCTTACGATATCTTATCGTAATGATATCATAGAAAAGACTACAGTTTTAATGCAAGAAAGTATCAAGAATTTCACCTCCTTTAGTGCCCAGAGAATTGATGAGGCCATCGTCATATCCAAGAAAGCCTCTTATGAAAGAGTGATTGAAAAGGCGTGGGTGGATTATAAAAATGGTATGATAGCTAAGGCAGACTTATATCGCATCATTACAGGGAATCTGACCAGCAAATATTACAATGATAACCGGTTTGATGGTGCGGTTTTTTATCTGTGTAATGATCCGAATAACATTTATTATACAAAGCAAAAGGAGAAAAATTACATCAATATTTATAAGCAAGAGGTGGAACAGGAGGCTCATTTGATATCGAGCATTGATACCACGGATGCTCATGTTAAGATAATAAACGGCAGAATCTATATTATCCGTAATCTATATACGACAACCAACTACACAAAGTTTGGCACCTTAGTTCTAGAATTAAATAAGAATAAACTGGTAGACGGGATATCGGTGAATAAAGATTATGAAGTTGCTTTCTATATCAATGAAACAGATTCCATCATAAAGTTCGATGAGCGACTTAAGGATGGCAGTCGATTCGGTATATTGGATGAATTAACAAAGGATTATTCTAAAGACAAAAATCGAATTATAAAACAAGAATCGAAAAACTCTTTCACTGGGTTTATATATCAGCAAAAGTACAATGATTATCATTTAGGTGCTATCTTGATAGCGGATAAGGATGTTATATTTTCTAATTTAAAGAAACTCTATTTTGTAATGATGATGATTATGTTAATCGTCATACCAGTCTTTATCTATATGATATATTTTATCTCTCATCATATAAGGAAACCGATGAGCTATATGATCTCTGCAGCTAGATCCTTGGAGTTGGGTGATATTGGTATGCAGATAGATGGTGATGTCATGCCCAATGCTGAATTTGACGTATTACAACATTCCTTTAATAAAATGTCCTCTGAGATTAAATACTTATTTGATTATGCTTATCAGGAGAAGTTGGCAAGAAAGGATGCAAAAATCATTGCGCTGCAATCACAGATTAATCCTCATTTTTTGAATAATACCTTGGAAATGATGAATTGGCAGGCGCGCATGGTAGGAGATGTTGCGGTCTCTAAAATGATTGAGGCGCTAGGAACGTTACTAAATCACAGTATGGATCGTTCGAATAAAAAATTAATACCCTTATCGGATGAGCTAAGATGTGTAGAAGCATATTTTCATATTATATCCATGAGATTTGGAAAACGACTTATGATAGAGAAAGAAGTGGATGAAGATTTGCTACAGCTACAAGTACCACAGTTGATCTTACAGCCACTCATCGAGAATGCCGTTGTTCACGGGGTGGAAACAGTTAAGAATGGGACAATTCAAGTTAAAATTTATAAAGAGGATGAGAATGCGATACTTCAGATTATTAATACTGGCAAGCCGATGACGGAATTGGATATTCTCCGTGTAGATCAGATTTTAAATGGTACTTACCAGAGAAATAATGATGAAAAAGGTAAGCATGAGTCCCTGGGTATCTTTAATGTGAATCAAAGAATTAAGTTGATTTATGGAGAAGATTATGGTCTTACAATCCATCCAGGTGGAGAAGATTTTACGATATCTACTATTATTATTCCGTTGAAGGATGACCCCATGTCAGGTACGACAGATTCACCAGAGCATCAGTGGTAGTTGTTATACTTACTATCTATAATAAACAAATTTAAATGTATTTTTTTGGTGCCAAGATAGCAAGATTGAACAAATAATGTCAAGTTGGACTAAAGCTTTTTAAGGTTAGTGTAATTATAATATAACTATACCAAGAAAGTATCATTACTTCTTGGAGATTACATTAAAACTTTTAAGGAGGAGCAATTTTATGAAACAATTTAAGAAGGTATTATCACTTATGCTTGCTTTTACATTAGTGATGTCTCTGTTAGCTGCTTGTGGGGCGAAAGAAAAAGAAACAAGCAACAATAGCGATAATCCGAAAAGCACAACAACGCAGGCACCTGTTAAGAAAAATCCTGTAACCATATCAACGGTATCAATGTTTGGTGGCACAGATCCAAATGCTGGAACCTATCAAACAATCAATGCACAGTTTATGAAGGATAATGACTACATAACAATAGAAGATGAATCACAGACTTCCGATCAGGACTGGAAGTCAAAGATTGCGGTTGATTTCTCAGTTGGCAATGAGCCGGACGTAATTCAGTATTTTACAGATGCTAATGCAAGCGATGTTTTAGCTGCTAATAAATTTGTAGATATTGCTACAATTAAAGCAGAATATCCGGACTATGCAAAGGATACTCTTGAAAGTGCACTTAAATCAGCTGCGAATCCGGATGGAGTTCAAAGAGCTGTTCCAACAACAGGTTATTGGGAAGGTTTATTCTGTAACAAGGATTTATTTGATAAATACAACCTTGAACTTCCTACTGATTGGGATAAGATGACAAAAGCAATTGATACCTTCAAAAAGAATAAGATTGTTCCTATTGCTGTTTCTTTAAATAAGGTTCCTCATTACTGGATTGAGTACTTAATTCTTTCAGCAGCTGGTGCAGAAGGATATACACAAGTGCCAAAAACAGTACCGGCTGAGTGGGCAAAAGGACTTGAGATGTTTAAAACATTAAGAGATTCGGGAGCATTCCCGGTTGATGCCGATACAATTGATAATGATTTCGCGGGAGAGTTGTTCAAGAGTAAGAAGGCTGCTATGCAGTTAGATGGTTCTTGGTATGCTGGTGGTGTTACTGATCAGGATAACACTGTAGTAGTTAACTTCCCTGTAATACCTGGTGGCAAAGCAGTGGCTGGTGACATGGTAGGTGGTATCTCCTCAGGTTTCTATATTACAAAGAAGGCTTGGGATGATCCAGACAAGAGAGATGCAGCTGTTAAATTCGTCATGGCACATACCAATGCTACTTCTGTAGCGAAATACTGGAATGGTAATGGTCAGGCAGCTACGAAGGTTGATGCAGTTGCCAACATGAAACCACTTGGTATCTCAGGTATGAATTACAGCCAAGCAGCAACAAGTGTTTCTTCACCTACCGATTCAAGAATTAGTCAAGAAGCTTACAATACATTGGTTGCAGGCATTGTAGATGTTTCTACAGGAAAGAAGACAGCGCAAAAATTATTGGAAGAAGTATTGGCAATTAACGCAAAATAATTACATTACTCCGAAAGGGAGAGGGGTTCCTTCACCGCCCCTCTCCCTTTTTAAGCAAAAAAGTTTCAATGAGGAAACTTATATAATGAAAGGAGCAGCAAATGTTATATAAGAAAAAGCTACCTTTATTCGTGTTCTTACTCCCGGGCTTATTGCTTATGGTTATCTTCTTATTTGAGCCGTTTTTAGAAAATATTATAAATAGCTTTTATGATATGAGTTCAGTGGTAAAAATGCCAGGCAAAGAATTTGCTTTTATCGGATTCGATAATTATAAAGTATTGTTTTCGGATCCGGAAGTGAAAATAGCCGTAGTAAATTCTCTGAAAATGATGATTTTAGTAGTCATTTTTCAAGTTGGAATCGCTTTTGTTTTGGCAATATTAGTGAACCGAATAAAACGGGGACAGCATATTTTTCGTACGATTTTCTTCTTTCCAATCGTAATCTCGGCATCTGCAATTGGTTTGCTTTTTAAATTGTTTTATAACTACAATGGGGGTATGTTAAACCAACTGTTACTTGCATTTGATAAGGCACCAATTAACTGGTTGGGCGTGAAAACGGCATTTGTTATGGTATCCATTCCAACGTTGTGGAGTTATGTCGGTTTTTACTTTGTAATTATTTTGACGGGCTTAAGTTCGATTTCCGAAGATATTTATGAGGCTGCCGCAATAGATGGATGTACCAAGTTTAAACAGGTGTTTTTCATTACTATTCCGTTGCTTAGGGGTGTTCTCTGTACGTGTATTACATTGGCAGTAACGGGAGCTTTAAAGGTGTTTGACTTACCATGGGTGATTGCTCCAAAGGGAGCTCCGCAGGGAACTACTCATTTTCTCGGAACCTACATGTATGATCAGACCTTTACTATCAAAAATATTGATTACGGCTCGACCTTGGCACTATTAATTGTTGTAATGGGTGTTGTTGTATCGATAATTGTATCAAGATTACTCAAACCGGATGATAATCTGTAAGGAAGGTGGAATGAATGAAAGTGAAAACTCATAATAAGAAAAGATTTAAAATATCATCTTTGTTTATTTACCTAGCGTTAAGTTTATGGGGTCTTACAACAATATTTCCATTTCTTTGGATTATCAATAATTCCTTCAAGCCATCGCGTGAAGTATTAAATTCCTCATTTGCTCTACCAAAGAGTTTTTGGTTGGATAATTATAAGAATGCGTTTGATAATCTTAATGTTTTGTCGGCATATAAAAACAGTCTGATTATTTCTGGTTCGGTAACTATTTGTGTTATGCTTTTAGGAACAATGATGGCGTTTGCAATGACAAGATATAAGTTTAAAGGCAAAGGAATCATAATCAGCTTAATTATGGCAAGTCTTATGTTTCCTGTGTTCTCCACCATTATACCGGTATTTAAACTGATGGCACAAATGAATTGGCTGAATAAACCAATCGCTGTAATCCTCCCTCAGGTTGCCGGTAACTTAAGCTTCGCCACGGTGGTTATGATGGGCTTCTTAAGAGGTTTGCCAATAGAGATGGAAGAAGCAGCCTATATGGAAGGAGCTAATGTTAGCAAGGTGTTTACGAAGATTATCATTCCGTTATCTCGACCTGCTTTGGCAACGGTTGCAATTTTTTGCTTTCTATGGTCATATAACGATTTGTTTACACAGTTAATTATGATTCGCAAACGTACCGAATATCCGATCTGCGCATTATTAAATGAGATCAGTTCAAAATATGGTACTGATTTCGGATTGATGGCAGCTTCGATTGCAATTATAATATTACCAGTTATGATTGTATACATTTTCCTACAAAAGAACATTATTAAGGGTTTGACAGCAGGAGCTTTAAAGGGATAGAATCAGAGTGTGTATTGCGTATAAATGCCATATGGAGAGGGTAATGTATGTATAAGGTTGTTATTATTGATGATGAACCGATTATTGTAGAAGGTATTTCACGCATGATTAATTGGGATAAGTATGATTGCAAAATCATTGCTACAGCAAATGATGGATTAGAAGGTAGTGAGGTGATCCGTAAGCATGAGCCCAATATTATTATTACGGATATCTCTATGCCCGATTTAGATGGACTTTCGATGATTGCTGGCATTAAATCAGAATTTCCTGAAATTGAGGTTAGTATTCTGACTGGTTATCGCAAGTTTGAATATGCTCAAAAAGCAATTACTCTTGGAGTGACCAGACTATTATTGAAGCCTTCTAATTTAGAGGAAATCGAAGAAGCAATTTTAGTCATGCTGCAGAACCTTAGACATAGAGGGATCCAACCGGAGAACGATATTATACCGGAATTCACAGTAGAAAAATTGGATAATGAAGCAAGTAATTTTATTGTAAATAATGCCATTAAATATATCGAAACTAACTATCCACATAAAATAACGCTTTCCGAGGTTGCAGAAAAAACCTATGTCAGTCAGTGGCATTTGAGTAAGCTTCTCAATCGGAACCTCGATTTGAATTTCTCCGAAATTTTGAATAATGTGCGTATAAAGGAAGCACAAAAATTGCTTCGCAATCCGTCCTTAAGGATAGGCGATATTGCCGAGAGAGTTGGCTTTGTGGACATGGCTCATTTTTCAAGGGTGTTTAAAAAGAATATCGGTATCTCAGCGAATGAATACCGTAATAAAATTGCACAAAAGGATATTGCATCATTATAGAAAAGTAATTTACTGTAAATGTAGACAGACAAGGTAACAGATACAGACAGGCAAGGCAGCAGATTTAGACAGACAAGCTGCAGATACAGACAGACAAGGCAGCTGATGTAGATATAAAATGTACCAGAGGTAAATTGAAGAAGAGACACATGGTATTTGCATAATTCTACCATGCATAAAAGTGTAGACAACGTGAGGTTTTCTGTGTATGATACAGAAATGGTCGATTTTGGACCCTCACGTTTGCTTTCGCATAGGCAAAAGCGTCTCTTATGATTGCGCAAAAACATTATATAAAAAGGACAGAAAAGTATGCTGATTAAAAATGCAAGGGTTTTTAAGGATAACAATCAATTTGAAATTGGCGATATCTATATTAAGGATGATAGAATCGTTGAATACAATGTTAATGAAAATGATAACTCTATTCTTGGCGACAATACTATTTTTATTATTGATAAAAATAATAACTCTATTATTGACGCTAGTGATTTATATGCAATTCCGGGACTTACGGATATTCATTTTCATGGATGTGATGGATATGATTTTTGTGACGGAACGAAGGAAGCATTGGACGCAATTACACATTATCAGCTGTCAAATGGAATTACCACAATATGCCCTGCTACCATGACTCTTCCGGAAGAAGATTTAATAAAAATATGTAATAACGCTAAAGAATATTCCAAAGAGCATTCCAATGAGAAAGGCTCCATCATCTGCGGAATTAATTTGGAGGGTCCTTTTCTGTCCGAAAAGAAAAAGGGTGCTCAGAACGCCTCCTATCTTCATAAGCCGGACGCGGATATGTTTCGTCGTCTGAAGGAAGCTTCGGGTGACTTGGTGAAATTAATCAGTGTTGCACCGGAAGTCGAAGGAGCGATGGCATTCATCTCAGAGGTGAAGGGTGAAGCGGTTCTTTCCATAGCGCACACGACAGCGGATTATGATACTTCCTCACAAGCCTTGCATAGCGGCGCAGGTCATGTAACACACCTATACAATGCCATGCCACCGTTTCATCATAGAGATCCAGGGGTTGTTGGTGCAGCCTTTGATTCACCCGGATGTACAGTGGAGATGATATGTGACGGAATTCATCTTCATCCAAGTGTGGTTCGAGCAACCCTTCAGCTATTTGGAAAAGATAGAGTCATTTTTGTTAGTGATAGCATGATGGCATGTGGTTTGCCGGACGGTAATTATGTTCTCGGAGGACAAGAGGTCAATGTAACAGGTAAAACCTCCCGATTAACAAGTGATGGAGCAATAGCAGGCTCGGTTACCAATTTAATGAACTGCGTCAGAACTGCCGTGAATACAATGGATATACCGCTAGAAATAGCGATACAGGCAGCAGCAACAAACCCGGCTAAAGTAATCGGTATCGACAAGGATTACGGAAGTATTACGGTTGGTAAGGTTGCCAATATAATATTATTGGATAAGGCTTTGAATATCAAAGCAATCATTTTCAAGGGTAAATTAATTTAATATATTACTTAACTAACGATGGAGGTCATAATTATGCGCATTTATAAAACTTCGGATTATCAGGATATGAGTCGAAAGGCAGCTAATATCATATCAGCACATGTGATTTTAAAACCAAATAGTGTTCTTGGACTCGCAACGGGTTCTACTCCGGTTGGAATATACCGTCAATTGATTGATTGGTATCAAAAGGGAGATATTGATTTTAGTCAGGTTAGAACTGTGAATTTGGATGAGTACAAGGGGTTATCTCCTGATAATGTTCAAAGTTATCAATATTTTATGAAAGAAAATCTCTTTAAGAGCATTAATGTAAGTACAGAAAATACCTACCTTCCAAATGGCTTGGAAGAAGATAGCGAAATAGAGTGTGCAAGATTTAATAAAGTAATTGAACAGTTGGGTGGAATTGATCTTCAGCTCCTAGGGTTGGGACATAACGGTCATATCGGTTTTAATGAACCATGTGATGCGTTTGAAAAGGGCACTCATTGTGTTGCTCTGGCGCAAAGTACAATTGATGCGAATTCAAGATTATTTAAAGCTGGTGAAACCGTTCCAAGAGAAGCATATACTATGGGCATTCAGACAATTATGTTGGCTAAGAAAATCTTACTAGTAGTAAGTGGTAAAGACAAAGCAGAAATCTTAAAAAAAGCATTAACAGGACCTGTGACTCCATTCGTTCCTGCTTCTATTCTTCAGATGCATCCAGATTTTACTATTGTTGTTGATGAGGACGCAGCTGCACTTCTTGAAGAAGATATGTTTGAGAATTAAATAATTAGATTTTAATAATTTAATAATTTTTGTAATGTAAGTTATTGCGTTCACAAAATAATTCGTCGCATAAGGGTTGCAACAAAACAACAATTTACGTAGGGAAGGCATATTCTTCTGATAAGTAGATCTTGTAGTTTTGTTGCAACCCCTTTATAATTGTTATGAATTTGTAAAGTTTCGTTTGTTGCAACCTCATTAGAAAGTTAAGTGTGAAAATTATTATAATCATGATAGCATGGATACAATAACATTTGAAAGGGTACAGCAATGTCGCATATTGTGATCTTGAATAGCATATCTTATTCTGCTAAGGGATATTATTTGACAAAAAATACCTTGTGATATTAGTCAGAATATATTAGAATAGACTTGACGTGAATTAAGATGTATGTGATGCATGTGATTAATAAATTCGAAACTGAATAGGTGGTTTGCAAGCACACAATGTCTTTAAAAACATAGAGATAACTAATAGATTGGTGGAATTAAGAATGGCATTTATAATTGATGGGAAAAAGATTTCCTCCGTAATTAAAGATGAATTAAAATCAAAGGTTACTGAATTAAAAGACAATGGAATTGAGGTTACTTTAGCAGTTGTTCAGGTTGGTAATGATCCGGCCTCGACGGTTTATGTAGGTAACAAGAAAAAAGCGTGTGAATATATCGGTATTAATTCTTTGGCTTACGAATTGCCTGAAACTACGACACAAGACGAACTACTAGCGTTGGTACAGAGCTTGAATAATAATTCTGCTGTAAATGGAATTCTGGTACAACTGCCATTACCGAAGCATATTTCAGAGGACTTGGTTGTTAAGACGATTGATCCGTCAAAGGATGTGGATGGTTTTCATCCGCAAAGTGTAGGTGCTTTAAGCATTGGACAGAAGGGATTTGTATCCTGTACGCCTGCAGGTGTCATTCAACTCTTAAAGCGTTCCGATATCTCTATTGATGGAAAGGAATGTGTAATAATTGGTAGAAGTAATATCGTTGGAAAACCAATGGCACTTTTAATGCTTCGTGAGAATGCGACCGTTACAATCTGTCATTCCAGAACCAAGAATCTTCAAGAGGTAACGAGACGTGCAGACATCCTGATAGTAGCAATTGGTAAACCGCGCTTTGTGACTAAGGATTATGTGAAAGAGGGAGCAGTTGTTATTGATGTTGGAATACACAGAGATGAGAATAACAAGCTCTGTGGGGATGTGGATTTTGATGATGTGGTTGATTGTGTATCGGCGATTACTCCGGTACCTGGTGGAGTTGGTCCGATGACCATTGCAATGCTGATGAATAATTGTGTGGAATCGGTGTTGGATTAATTATTACAAATAATGAAAATGCCTAATTTTGGGGGAGAGAGGTCTATCTTCATGAGTCCAGAGCAACGAATTGTATATCACGATAATCTATATAATATAATAGGTGTAGAACAGGAATTTGTCGTACATCCATCTGTTTTTGGTCTGTTACCGTTACACAAAGCAGCTATGCAGCAACCTTTTACAAGTCAACTACATGTTGAAGATTATAAGTTGATATTAGACAAACTTGAATTGGTTAATGATGAAACTTTATCAGCCTGTAGTTGTGAAGAGGAAAAAGAGATTTTGAGTACTGATGTATCTTATCAAGGTACAATCTTAATTGGAACCAATTTGGTACAAGAATATTATATTGGGAATAAATTAGCTTGCTTTTCCTATCAAAAGGTGTATGAATTAGTGTTTAAGAATGGACTACTTATTACTACGATTGATCAAAGTAAAGCAATGTTAAAGATTAGAAAAAATATTGATGCAGGTCTGCGTAACCTTAGTAAATCTCGCGATATAAGATGTATTAAAAAGTTTTTAAACTCATCCTTAGTAGGGGACTATAAATCGTTTTTATTTGCTGGAAGACGTTTAAAATATGTTAAGAATATGCAGGAAGATTATCAATGATTCGATAGAAATGTTATCCTTTGATGAGAAAACGGTTTATTTTTTTGAAAAAAGCTGTTACAATGTGTGTTGCAACATAGTTACGAAATTTGAAAGGCACGTGCATAAAGAATGAATATTTATTTTATATCACTTGGTTGTGATAAAAACCTTGTAGACAGTGAAAATATGCTTGGTATCCTGCATGAAAACGGATATCGAATTACGAATAGTGAGCAAGAAGCAGATATTATTATCGTTAATACCTGCTGTTTTATTAATGATGCAAAACAGGAAAGCATCAATACCATTCTAGAGATGGCTGAATATAAAAAATCGGGTAGCATTAAAGCACTCATCGTAACAGGATGTTTAGCAGAGCGTTATAAGGAAGAAATTTTATCCGAAATTCCTGAGGTGGATGCATTACTTGGTACAACAAGTTTCCATGATATCTTAAAAGCAATTGATAGCATTACCAACGGGAACAAACATGTTGAATTTGAAGATTTGGACATGCTTCCTAAGTCAAATAGTAAAAGGATGCTTACTTCCGGTACTTTTTCTACCTATTTAAAGATTGCAGAGGGTTGTGATAAACATTGTACTTATTGTATTATCCCACAAGTTAGGGGTAATTATCGCAGCGTTCCGATGGAGGATTTAATTCGGGAAGGTGAATATCTTGCAGAGCAGGGTGTGAAAGAGCTTATTCTGGTCGCTCAAGAAACGACTTTATATGGTAAGGATTTATACGGTGATAAGTCCTTGAATAAATTGTTGAAAAACCTATGTGCAATTGATGGTATAGAATGGATACGTATTTTATACTGTTATCCAGAGGAGATTACGGATGAGTTAATCGAGGCGATGAAGGAACAACCTAAAATATGTCGTTACCTTGATTTGCCAATTCAACATGCAAGTGATCGTATTTTGAAATTAATGGGTAGAAGAACCTCGAAACAGGATTTAATTGATATTATTACTAAGCTTCGTACGAAGCTTCCTGATATTGTACTACGTACGACCTTGATTACTGGCTTCCCTACTGAGACAGAGGAGGAACATAAGGAAGTATTGGAATTTGTTCAACAGCTGCAGTTTGACCGACTTGGTGTATTTACGTATTCCAAAGAAGACCAAACGCCTGCCGCCAAATTAAAGCCTCAGGTACTTGCGAAAGTGAAAAAGCAAAGACAAAAAGATATCATGAAACTTCAACAGAGCATTGTATTCGAGAAAACCTCTAAGCTTGTAGATAATACTTATCAGGTTTTGATAGAAGGTAAAATTGCTGATGAAGAGAATGTATATATTGGCAGAACATATATGGATGCGCCTCAAGTTGATGGATTTATTTTTGTTCGTTCACAGAGTGAATTGATGTCCGGCGAGATGGTTTTGGCAAAAGTGACCGGCGCAAAAGGTTACGATTTGATTGGAGAATTAATTATTGAAGAATAAATTTTTTGCCTGATATCAGGGCAGAATGGAGATTGATATGAATTTACCAAATAAAATCACAATATTCAGAGTTATTATGATTCCTTTCTTTTTGCTATTTTTATTAATACCAGGAATTCCGTATGGAAGATGGATCGCAGCAGCAATATTTTTGGTCGCAGCATTATCAGATTTGCTGGATGGTTATATTGCCAGAAAGTATAAACTTGTTACCAACTTCGGTAAATTTATGGATCCTCTTGCAGATAAGCTTTTGGTTAGTAGTGCATTAATTTGTTTTGTAGAATTAAAACAAATAGCTGCATGGATTGTTATCATAATTATTTCTAGAGAATTTATAATCAGCGGTTTCCGCCTTATTGCCTCGGATAAAGGGATCGTAATTGCTGCCGGTTGGTGGGGCAAATTAAAAACGAATGTGCAGATGATTATGAGTGTAATGTTGATTATAGATCTAGATTTTGATTGGATTAACATACTCGAGCAAGTCGCTATTTATCTATCTGTTATTTTAACAATTGTTTCTTTAATCGATTATATGGTTAAAAATAAAAGTGTTTTGAGTGAAAAAGCTAAATAATAGATATTATATAATAGAACACGATTTCATTGTATTATACTTTACATAGTAATGAAATGGTGTTCTTTCCTTTGCAGGAAATCAATGTGAGAGAGGATGAAAGTATGACGGTAGAATTAATCAGTGTAGGAACGGAATTATTACTTGGCAATATAGTGAACACAAATGCCAATTATTTGTCAAGGAAATGTGCAGAATTAGGGTATTCCCTATATTATCAGATTACAGTAGGTGATAACGAAGGCAGGCTTTGTGATGTATTAAAAGAATCACTTTCCCGATCTGATGTTGTGATTCTTACGGGAGGTCTTGGACCCACTCAAGATGATATGACGAAGGAAACCGTTTCAAAAGTAGTTGGACGTGAACTGATTATGGATGAGCATTCTAAGGAAAGACTTGCTTCTTATTTTAAATTCCGTCACAGTGGTAACGCGATTCCTCAGGTCATCACAGAAAACAATTGGAAACAGGCTTTGAAGATAAAAGATTGCATTGTATTGGATAATGACAATGGAACTGCCCCTGCCTATATTGTGGAAGAAGGAGAAAAGGTAGTTGTATTGCTCCCAGGTCCTCCTTCTGAGATGATACCATTATTTGATAACCAAGTGTATCCGTATCTACAAAAGAAACAGAATCAAATATTTTTATCAAAAATGGTTAAAATCTGTGGTATCGGTGAAAGTAGAGCGGAAACGGATATTCTTGATTTGATAGAAGGGCAGAGTAATCCAACGGTTGCACCTTATGCAAAGGATGCGGAGGTTCATTTTAGAGTTACAGCTGCAGCGAAAAGTGAAGAGGAAGGCGAACAATTAATTAAACCGTTGGTAGAGGAATTGTTCCGCCGCTTTGGTGACAATATATACTCAACAGAAGAAACAGAAACGTTGGAAGAAGTAGTAGTAAAACTTCTTGTTCGTAAAAAATTAACAATCTCTACTGCGGAATCCTGTACGGGTGGGTTATTAACTGGTCGTTTGGTGAATGTGTCCGGTGTTTCAGAAATCTTAAAGGAAGGCTTCATCACTTACTCAAACGAAGCCAAGATGAAATACTTGGGTGTGAAGGAAGAGACCTTGAAGACATATGGTGCTGTAAGTAGCCAGACTGCTGAGGAAATGGCAATCGGTACGGCGAGGAACACCGGAAGCGAGGTGGCGCTTGCAATTACTGGAATTGCAGGTCCTGAAGGAGGAACGCTGGAGAAACCGGTTGGATTAGTATATATCGCATGTAATGTACAAGGTAATGTCGTTGTAAAAGAATTGCATCTGCTGGGTAACCGTCAAAGAGTACGTGAACAAAGCGTGATTCATGCGATGGACTTATTGCGTAGATGTATTATGTAGAGTAAGTAGTAAGGGTGAAAATGAAATATTAATTTCACACCTCGAAGTCTGTGCCTGCGCAATGTCTAGCATAAAGTGGGACATTAACCTCGGCACAAACTAATTCAAAGGACGGGCATGTTAAGGTAGTATGGGTTATTGAAAAGCGTAATTCATAATATTGTGGCAATATATATTATTAGTGTAACAGGAAGGAATGTGTGAATACACAAGTGTGGCTTTTGTGAGTAAGGTTTTTGTAGTTGGAGGAGGAGCAGCCGGAATGCTTGCTGCAATTGTTGCAGCTAGAAATGGACATGAGGTTGTTTTATTAGAGAAGAATGAAAAGCTTGGTAAGAAATTGTTTATAACCGGTAAGGGCAGATGCAATATTACCAATGCTTGTGATAAAGAAGAGTTTTTTGATCAAATTGTAACAAATCCAAAGTTTTTATTTGGTGCATACCATACTTTTAGTAATTATGATGCAATGGATTTCTTTGAGCAAATTGGACTACCGATTAAGACGGAGAGAGGGAACCGAGTGTTTCCTAACTCGGATAAATCCTCCGATGTAATTGCAGTTTTAAAGCGTGAAATGGAGCGCCAGTCGGTAGCAATTCGTTATCATAGTGAAGTGAGCGAACTATTGTTTCAGGATAACCAGTTTATGGGACTTCGAATTAAAAATTCTAAAGAAGAGTTTAAGGGCGATGCAGTAATTATAGCGACTGGTGGCCTATCCTATCCCGTAACTGGGTCAACCGGTGATGGGTACGAATTTGCTAAGAAAATGGGACATACGATTACACAATTAAATCCTTCGTTGGTACCACTTCATACAAAGGAAACTTTTGTGAAGGATCTCATGGGTTTGTCTTTGCGTAATATTGAGGTTACCGTAACTGCAGGTGAGAAACAGGTGTATCGTGATTTTGGAGAGCTCTTGTTTACTCATTTTGGAGTAAGTGGTCCGGTTATCTTAAGTGCAAGCAGTTATCTGATACCCTACCTTAAAAAAAATACAGAAGTAAAATTAAGTATTGATTTAAAGCCAGCGTTGACGATGGAACAATTAGATACACGAATATTAAGAGATTTTGCTGAAATTAAAAATAAACAATTTAAGAATTCACTTGACCACCTATTGCCAAATAAATTAATAGATGTTATCATTCGACTAAGCTTGATTGATGCAGAAAAAAAAGTAAATTCGATTACAAAGGAAGAACGCTTAAGATTAGTTGGATTATTAAAGAATTTTACCCTCAATATAACCAAGCTGAGTGATTATAATCAAGCGGTTATTACAAAGGGTGGAATTAGTGTAAAAGAGATCAATCCGTCTACAATGGAATCTAAGCGAATGAAAGATGTGTATTTTGTGGGAGAAGTGCTTGATTTAGATGCCCTGACAGGAGGCTTTAATTTACAAATTGCCTGGTCAACAGCATATCTTGCAGGACTTTCAGTTCATTAATACAAATATAGCAACTCGGAGGTAATTGCCATGAAGAATTTTAATCTTGCAATTGACGGACCGGCCGGAGCCGGTAAAAGTACCATAGCCAAACAAATTGCAAAACAGCTTGGTTATATTTATGTGGATACGGGAGCAATGTACCGTGCCATGGCACTCTATTTTATTAGAAATGAAATTAGGGCAACTGAGACAGAGAAAATCGAAGAAGCCTGTAAAGATGTGAAGGTTTCCATTGAGTACAAGGATGGAGAACAACTTGTTATATTAAATGGAGAAAATGTAAATGCTTTGATACGCACGGAAGAGGTTGGTAATATGGCAAGTACAACCTCTGTCAATAAAGCAGTTCGAATGAAGTTGGTGGAATTGCAACAGGAACTTGCTAAAAAAGAGTGCGTTGTTATGGATGGAAGAGATATCGGAACCTATGTACTTCCAAATGCTGATTTAAAAATATATTTAACTGCAAGTTCTAGTGAACGCGCGAAAAGAAGATGGCTAGAGCTAAAGGGAAAAGGTGTACAAGCTGATATCAACGATATTGAAAAAGACATAATAGAACGTGATAATCGTGATATGACAAGAGAATTTGCACCTCTAAAGCAAGCGGAGGATGCAGTTTATTTGGACACCTCAGAGATGACAATTAATGAAGTGGTTTTATTCATCATTAATTTATGTGAAAAATAATTTAGAACAGGACGCTGAATTATATTGAAAATAACAATTGCAAATAGCGCAGGTTTTTGCTTTGGAGTAAAAAGAGCAGTTGATTTGGTTTATAAAGAAGTTGAAACTGAATTAAATGTATATACCTTTGGGCCGATTATTCATAATGAACAAGTGGTTTCGGATTTAAGTGAAAAAGGGGTTCGTGTGATTGAGCATCCACAAGAATTAAAAACACTGCCAAAGGGTACAATAATCATACGTTCTCATGGTATTTCTGAGAAGGTACAACAAGAGATTTCCTCTTACGGACACAGAATAATTGATGCAACTTGCCCTTATGTTAAGAAAATTCATAGAGCAGTAAAAGAAAAAAACTCTGAGGGTCAGCATATTGTAATTATAGGAAATCGTATCCATCCGGAAGTGGAAGGAATTGTAGGTTGGTGCATTGAGCCTGAAGATTGTACGGTGATTGAGAAGGAAGAAGAAGCAGAGGCCTTTGATATTTCGAAAGAGCAAAAGGTATGTATTGTTGCACAGACGACATTTAATTACAAGAAATTTCAAGATTTAGTTGAAATTATATCAAAAAAGGGTTATGATATATTTGTTTTAAACACAATTTGCAATGCCACAGAAGAACGGCAGGCAGAAGCCTATCAATTATCGCAGCAATCTGAGGCAATGATTGTAATAGGTTCAGAACATAGCTCGAATACGAGAAAGTTATATGAAATATGTAAAAAAGAATGTGAAAATACTTACTATATACAGAAACTTATTGACCTGGATTTAAATTTGTTTAAATCTTATCGAAATGTAGGTATTACAGCAGGGGCTTCGACCCCAAACAATATTATCAAGGAGGTTCATACCGTCATGTCAGAAAAGAGTTTTGAACAATTATTGGAAGAAGAAAAGGTAGTGCAAATAAACAACGGTGATGTTGTAGAAGGAATTGTCTTAGGTGTTAAGGAAGATGAAATCATCTTAAATATAGGCTACAAGTCGGAAGGTTATATTACTAGAAACGAATATACTAACACACCTAATTTCGATTTAAGAACTGTAGTAGCTATCGGCGATGTAATGCAGGCTAAGGTTCTTAAGGCGAATGATGGAGAAGGACAAGTTGCATTAACTTACAAGAGACTTGCTGCAGAAAAAGGAAACAAGAGATTAGAAGAGGCATTTGAGAGCCATGAAGTTCTTACTGCTAAAGTTGCTGCAGTATTAAACGGTGGCTTAAGTGTAGTTGTAGATGAGGCTAGAGTATTTATTCCTGCAAGTTTAATTTCAGATGCTTATGAGAAAGATCTTACAAAGTACAATGGTGAGACAATCGATTTTGTTATTACTGAATTTAATCCTAAGAAGAGAAGAATTATTGGAGATCGTAAACAATTAATCGTAGCGAAAAAGAATGCTTTAAAGAAGGATTTATTTGAGAAGATTCAAGTTGGTGCTACAGTGGAAGGTACTGTTAAGAATATTACTGATTTTGGTGCTTTTGTTGATTTAGGCGGAGCAGATGGTCTTCTTCATATTTCAGAGATGTCTTGGGGCAGAGTTGAAAATCCTAAGAAGATCTTCAAGGTTGGCGATGTTATTAAGGCTTTCGTTAAAGATATTCAGGGTGAGAAAATCGCTCTTAGCTTAAAATTTGAAGGTGCTAATCCATGGATCAGCGCTGAGACAAAGTATGCTGTTGGCAATGTAGTAACCGGTACAGTAGCTCGTATGACTGATTTTGGTGCTTTTGTTGAATTAGAGCCAGGAATTGATGCTCTTTTACATGTATCTCAGATTTCTAAGGAACATGTTGAAAAACCTATTGATGCATTAAAAATTGGACAAGAAGTTTCTGCTAAGGTTGTAGAATTTAATAAAGATGACAAGAAAATTAGCTTAAGCGTTAAAGCACTTGAAGCTCCTGAGAAGGAATTTGAAGAAGTAGATGCGGTTGAAAGCGAAGAAGTAACTGAATAATATTCAATCCATCATATGATAAAGGAGAATAAAGTTGTTCGACGATTATGAAACCTTTAAAAAATCCATTTATGATATGACGAAAATTGATTTGAATTCTTATAAAGAACGACAGATGAAAAGACGTATTGAAGCACTTATTACCAAACATGGTATTAGTACTTATAATGAGTATGTTCAGAAATTGAAAGTCGACAAAGCTGCGAATGAAGAATTTATGAATTACATTACAATTAATGTATCTGAATTCTTTCGCAATCCGGAACAGTGGGTTGTTTTAGAAAAACAAGTATTTCCGTACTTGTTAGAGCACTTTGGAAAGACTTTGAAAATCTGGAGTGCTGCATGTTCAACCGGAGATGAACCTTATTCTTTGGCGATGTTGCTTTCGAAATTTGTTCCGTTAAATCAGATTAAGATCATTGCTACTGATATTGACAAGCAAGTTATGGAGAAAGCCAAAGTTGGACTTTATCATGAAAAAAGTCTTAAGGACGTGCCGGAGGATTTTCAGAAGAAGTTTTTTACAAAGATTAATGATCGTACCTATCAGATTTCGGATGTTATAAAATCTTGTGTAGAATTTAAACATCACGATTTGTTAAGAGAAGCTTATCCAAGTAATTGTGATTTGATAGTTTGTCGTAATGTATTAATATACTTTACGGATGAAGCTAAGAATAAAATATACATGGATTTTAACAAAGCGTTAAAAAAAGAAGCGTTACTGTTTGTTGGTAGTACCGAACAAATTATACAATCACAGCAAATGGGTTTTCAAACTTACAAATCATTCTTTTATAAAAAAATATAACTATAATAATTTGGCATATCCTGGAGTGAATCACTTGGGGATATGCCAATTCCTTTGATATATGGACCGATTGGATATTTTCAAAAATGTGGTTGATTTTTAGAATGATATCGAGTATATTGTTAAATAGATTAGCTAACGGAGGGTGTTATGCAAAAGATGGTTACAGTTGCAGTTGATGCTATGGGTGGCGATAATGCGCCTGTGGAAATCATTAAAGGAGCAGTTCTTGCAGTTCAAGAAAATAATGATATAAAAGTTGTTTTGACAGGTGATGAAGCTGTCATTCAAAAAGAGCTTAGTGAGTATACTTATGACAAGGATAGAATTATTGTTGCGCATGCACCAGAGCTGATTACGAACTGTGAAGCACCGGTTATGGCAATTCGCCGCAAGAAAAATTCCTCAATTGTGGTTGCTCTCAATATGGTGAAGAATAAGGAAGCGGATGCATTTGTTTCTGCAGGAAGCACTGGAGCAGTACTTGCAGGAGGACAGCTTATTATTGGTAGAATTGAGGGTGTGGAACGCCCACCACTTGCCCCATTATTACCTACTATGGTTGGAGTTTCTTTGTTAGTAGATTGTGGTGCGAATGTAGATGCCAGACCATCCCATTTAGTTCAATTTGCAAAGATGGGCTCCATCTATATGGAGAACGTAATCGGAATCAAAAACCCAAGAGTAGCAATTGTCAATATTGGAGCGGAAGAAGAAAAAGGGAACATGTTAGTAAAAGAAACTTTTCCGTTGTTAAAAAATTGCACTGATATTAATTTTATCGGAAGCATAGAAGCAAGAGAAATACCGAATGGTGGAGCAGACGTAATTGTATGCGAAGCGTTTGTGGGCAATGTCATTCTTAAGCTTTATGAGGGACTTGGATCAGCTTTAATCAAAAAGGTTAAGTTAGGTCTAATGACTTCTTTAAGAAGTAAGATTGGCGCACTCCTTGTTAAACCGGCATTAAAAGAGACATTTAAAGATTTTGACGCTTCTAAATACGGTGGAGCCCCACTTCTTGGATTAAAGGGTCTCGTAGTTAAAACACATGGAAGTGCCAAAAGCGTAGAAGTTCGTAATTCCATTATTCAATGTGCAACATTTACAAAACAGAATATTAATGAGAAGATTAAGAACAATCTCAGTAATGTTGAATAGTTAGCGAGGCATCACAGCAATTTAATCGTGAGATTTGCATGTCCAGGGTATTACATTAAGGTTGCAAACATGAGCTTCATAAGAATTTCATGTGATTACTTAATACAACATCAATAATTAAAAAGAAGGGTGAATGATTATGGAATTTGAAAAATTACAAAAAATAATCAGCGAAGTATTAAATGTTGACGAAGAAGAGATTACAATGGAAACTACATTTGTAGATGATTTGGGAGCAGACTCTCTTGACGTATTCCAAATCATTATGGGTATCGAAGAAGAATTTGATATCGAAATCGCGAATGAAGAAGCAGAAAATATTGTTACTGTTGCAGATGCTCTTGAGCAGATTAAGAATGCACTTAATTCCTAATTATGGGATTAATTGATCAGTAATCATGTATGTTTTATTTGCTAAAAATAAAATATGTGATATGATTAAGCCCTGTGAATAAGGCTTGCCTTATTTATGGGCTTTTCGTATAGTATTTTATTCATACAGTCATTACGAACGAAGAATGAAATTATCTGTTGATTGGAAGGAGGGATATTAATTCAATGAAGGGGCAAAAAAAGTTAGAGGAAAAGATTGTTACACTAGAGAATAAAATTAATTATCATTTTTCAGACGCTTCTATTTTAATCAATGCATTAACGCATAGTTCCTATGCAAATGAGATGCGTTTAGAAAAGGAAAAGAACAATGAAAGATTGGAATTTCTAGGTGACGCAGTTCTTGAATTGGTCACAAGTGAAGCAGTGTTTAAAGAGTATTCAAATCTTTCAGAGGGTGATTTGACAAAACTGCGGGCAAGCATTGTTTGTGAACAAACGCTGTCAGTATGTGCGAAAGATATCAATATTGGCGAATATGTATTGCTAGGTAAGGGTGAAGATATATCTGGAGGCAGAAAAAGAGATTCTATTTTGTCTGATACATTAGAGGCAGTAATTGGCGCAATCTATTTGGACGGTGGTTTTACTAATGCAAAAGAGTTTATTAATGGGTTTATATTGGCAGACGTAAAGAATAAAGAGCTCTTTTTCGATAGCAAGACTATCTTACAAGAAATTATACAAAATGAGAATAATAAGCAAGTACTAAGATATAAACTAATCTCCGAGGATGGTCCAGATCACAACAAAACCTTTCAGGTTGCCGTGTGTATTGGCAATAATGAGATTGGTTATGGGACAGGTAGAACCAAAAAAGCAGCGGAACAGGAAGCTGCCAATCAGGCAATCCAAACTTTGCGAAAGAAATAGTTAGATGGGGGACTATAATGTATTTAAAAAGTATTGAGATTCACGGTTTTAAATCATTTGCTAATAAAATAGTTTTGCAATTTCATGATGGGATTACTGGTATTGTTGGCCCCAATGGGAGTGGTAAAAGTAATGTGGCTGATGCAGTACGCTGGGTACTTGGTGAACAAAGTGCGAAGCAACTTCGTGGTTCGAAGATGGAGGATGTTATTTTCTCAGGAACGCAAACTCGTAAGCCCTTAGGATATGCCTATGTTGCAATTACCATGGATAATTCTGATCATAAATTACCGATAGAATATGAAGAGGTGATTATTGCACGAAGGGTGTATCGTTCCGGCGAAAGCGAATATTTAATAAACGGTTCCTCCTGTAGGCTTAAGGATGTGCATGAACTCTTTTTAGATACTGGTATTGGCAAAGAAGGTTATTCGATCATTGGTCAAGGTCAGATTGATAAAATCTTAAGTGGAAAGCCGGAGGATCGTCGTGAATTATTCGATGAAGCTGCTGGTATTGTTAAATTCAAAAGAAGAAAAGCAACAGCGGAAAAGAACCTAGAAGAAGAAAAGGTTAATTTATCCCGTGTTACCGATATCATTAAGGAAATAGAAAAACAATTATCGCCTTTAGAAAAGCAATCCGCTGTGGCAAAAGTTTACTTAAAGCACAAAGAAGAGTTAAAAAGTCTGGAAATAAATATGTTTCTTAAAGAATATGACAGACTTCGAACGACAAGAGAGCAATTAGAAGAAAAATTATCCATTGCTAATTCTGATTTGGAACTTTCTAAAAATGATTACGATAATACGAAGGATGAATATGTTCGTCTGGAACAGCGATTAGAAGAATGTAATACTGCGATAGAGAGTGATAAGAATCATTTTAATGAGTTCAAACTTAAGGTGGAAAAATCAGAGGGTGAAATTAATGTTCTTCAAGAACAAATTAGTTCAGCCATACAAAATGATGAATATATTCATAATCGTCTACATAGCAATAATCATGATATTCAAGTAAAAAACGAGGAAGAAAGTGGTTATCTTAGTGAAAAGGCGGTAATAGATGAAAAAATAACCCTTATGGACGATTTGCTAAGTTCTGCGTTATTAGAGCTAAATCATATAAAGGACAATATCACACAATACTCCAAGGAAATTGAAGAATGTAATAATGGCATATTTGAGCATTTAAACGTTAACTCAGGCATAAAAAATAATATGCAGCGTTATGAGATGATGCTAGAACAGAACACACTTCGTAAATCGGAGTTGAATCAGAAAATAATTAAGAACAAAAGTGAAGAGTTTCAATATGAGGAAGCAATTCAAGCTGGTAATGCAAAATTAAAAAGTGTATCTGAGTTTATCATTGAAACAACGCAGGAAAGTGGTTCAATTGAAGGAACAATTAATGAGACACAGCTAAGTATTGATCGTCTTAATAATGAGTATAATGACATTCAAACCAGATATCTTGGCGAAAAATCTCGATTTGAATCACTGATGAATATGACGGAGCGTTATGAAGGATATGGTATCAGTATTAAAAAGGTTATGGAACAGAAACCAAAGATACCTGGGATTGTTGGTGTAGTTGCAGACATCATTAAGGTAGAAAAAATCTATGAAACAGCAATAGAAACAGCACTTGGCGGAACAATTCAGAACATTGTTACGGAAAACGAACAAATTGCAAAGGATATGATTTCTTATCTTAAGCAGAACAAGTTTGGCCGTGCCACCTTTTTGCCATTAACAAATATATCCTCCGGATCTGGTATGAATCAGGATAAGGTTTTAAAGGAGGTTGGAGTACTTGGGATTGCAAGTACCTTAGTTGAAGCAGATAAGAGATTTAATACATTAATTGAATATTTATTAGGCAAAATTATTGTAGTAGATCATATAGATAATGCAACTCTAATCGCAAAAAAATATCATCATACTTTAAGAATTGTTACACTGGAGGGCGAATTGTTAACTCCTGGTGGATCAATATCTGGCGGAGCGTATAAGAATGCGAGCAATCTGTTAGGCAGAAGACGTGAAATTGATGAGATGGATGAGATGATTGCCTCGTTGCAAAAACAGTTGAAAGATATACTGAATAAGAGGGAAGAACTTAAAGATTTAAAAGCTACTCTTCGTAAAAAGCTGGAAGCTTTAAAAGTATTACTCCAAGAGAAATTTCTTGAACAGAATACTGCTAAGATGAATTTGGACAGTGAATTAGCGAAAAAAGCGGCATCAGAAAGAGTCATTCAGGAGATTATGAGAGAATTGCAGGAGATAGAGCTGCAAGCGAAAGATTTAAAGGATAACTTGAGCAAGTTGAATGAGTCATTAGAACAAAATTCTCAGTTAAATAAGCTCAATGAGGTTAAGATTGATCAACTCACAAAACTCCTGGAAGAAGAACGTGCTTTAGAACAACGTGCAGGCGAAAATACAGCACAGTTGAAGCTGCAGTTATCCTCCTTAGAACAAAGTAATCAGTTTATTATGGAGAATGTAAAACGTGTGAAACGTGAGGTTGAGAAACTTCTAGAAGAGGAAACTACGTTAAAATCAGATATTGCTAAGACTTCTCAGGCAATTGATGAGAAAAAGTTAGCAATCGTTCAGACGGAAACAATTATTAAAGCGTATCAAATCTCCCTTGATGATCTGCAAGCGCGTATCAAAGAAAGATCGGATGAGAAAGAACAAATTACAGGAATTCATAAGCGCTTTTTTGAGAAAAGAGAAGAGCTATCAAATCGAATGAATGAGCTTGATAAGGAATGTTATCGCTTAAATGGACAGAAGGAAAAGCTGGTTGAACAAACAGATCAACAGATGAGTTATATGTGGGAGGAATATGAGATAACTTATACAAATGCCATAGAATACCCAGTTGATCAAGAATTAAGTTTGACACAGGCGAAAAAGGCAATAACTGAAATCAAGTTAAAGATTAAAGAACTTGGTGATGTCAATGTGAATGCGATTGAAGATTTTAAAAATCTATCCGAGCGCTATGAGTTTTTAACAGTACAAAAAGAAGATTTAATTAAGGCGGAGGAAGTGCTTCTTCAAATCATCGGTGAATTGGATGGGGAGATGCGCGTGCAGTTCATAGAAAAATTCAAGGCAATTAATGAACAATTTGATATTGTATTTAAAGAATTGTTCGGAGGTGGTAAGGCGGGTCTGGAATTGACAGAGAGTGATGATATTCTTGAAGCGGGAATACGTATCAATGCACAGCCGCCGGGAAAAAAATTGCAGAATATGATGCAGCTTTCTGGTGGTGAAAAAGCATTAACGGCCATTGCATTATTATTTGCAATACAAAATTTGAAACCATCACCATTTTGTCTTTTAGATGAGATTGAAGCAGCGTTAGATGATTCAAATGTAAAACGTTTTGCAAAATATTTGCATAAATTAACGAAGGATACACAATTTATTATTATCACCCATCGAAGAGGTACAATGGCTGCAGCGGATATTTTATATGGAATTACTATGCAGGAAAAAGGTGTTTCTACATTGGTTTCCGTTAATTTAATTGAAAATGAGCTTGATAAATAATAAAGTATTAGTGTGCTATCACTCGAGGTATAGTGTTTTAGCGGAATGGAGAGTTATATGAGCGAAAATAAAACAGGCTTTTTTGGGAAACTAGTTCAGGGGCTATCAAAAACAAGAAATAGCATTGCACATGGCTTTGATGCTATTTTTAGTGGATTTTCAAGTATTGATGCTGATTTTTACGAGGAATTGGAAGAAATCTTGATTATGGCTGACATCGGTATTAATACCACAACAGCAATTCTTGAGGATTTAAGACAAAAGGTAAAAGAAGATAAAATCAAAGAACCAGGGGAGTGCAGACAAATTCTTATTAATAGCATGAAGGAACAGATGAAGCTTGAAGAATCCGCATACGATTTTGAAAAGCAAAAATCAGTTGTATTGCTCATTGGTGTAAATGGAGTAGGTAAAACGACTTCAGTTGGTAAATTAGCTGGTCAGATGAAGGATCAAGGTAAAAAGGTTATGGTAGCGGCGGCAGATACATTTCGTGCGGCTGCAATCGAACAGCTTACAGAGTGGGCGAACAGAGCAAATGTAAGTATCATTGCTCAGAAGGAAGGGTCTGACCCGGCGGCGGTAATTTACGATGCAGTTACTGCAGCAAAAGCCAGGGATATTGATGTTTTGTTATGTGATACAGCAGGACGTCTTCATAATAAGAAAAACCTTATGGAAGAACTTAAGAAGATTGATCGCGTTATTGAGCGTGAATATCCGGAAGCTTATCGCGAAACCCTGGTTGTTCTTGACGGTACGACCGGACAGAATGCTTTGGCACAAGCGAAGGAATTTAATGAAGTAGCTGATATCACAGGAATTGTATTAACAAAGCTAGATGGTACTGCTAAGGGAGGTATTGCAATCGCAATTCAAGCTGAACTTGGAATTCCGGTAAAATACATTGGTATAGGTGAGAAAATAGATGATTTACAAAGATTCAATGCTGACGATTTTGTAAATGCATTATTTCAAAGAAACGAATAGTACGATGCGTGTTTTAAGCCGGTTTCGTATTCATTTAAATCGTACTTCAGGTGAAAACTCACTCGGTACGGAGATGGAGGGATAAGATCATGATGACATTAGACAGGTTCGAAGAAGCGACAGAAGCGGTGAAGAAAGTAATTCTTCGCACAGAACTGATTTATAGCGACTATTTTTCTGACATTACCGGCAATAAAGTATACTTAAAACCGGAAAATATGCAATTTACTGGTGCTTATAAGGTGAGGGGAGCTTATTATAAAATTAGTACCTTAACCAATGAAGAGAGAGAACGTGGTTTAATTACTGCATCTGCAGGAAATCATGCGCAAGGAGTTGCTTATGCAGCAAAGCTTTATAATGCTAAGGCAGTTATTGTTATGCCTTCAACGACTCCGTTAATCAAAGTAAATCGTACAAAGGGTTATGGTGCTGAAGTTATTCTCTATGGTAATGTATATGATGAAGCTTGCCAGTATGCGTTGAAGTTAGCAGAAGAAAATGGATATACCTTTATCCATCCGTTTAATGATGAAATCGTTGCTACCGGACAGGGCACAATCGCAATGGAAATATTCAAGGATTTACCGACCGTTGATATTATTCTCGCTCCAATCGGTGGGGGTGGTTTGCTTTCAGGAGTTGCAACTTTGGCGAAGATGTTAAACCCCAACGTAAAGATAATTGGTGTGGAACCGGCAGGAGCTGCCTGTATGAAAGCATCCATTGAAGCGGGTCATGTGGTTACCCTTCCAACTGTGGATACAATCGCTGATGGTACCGCGGTTAAAACTCCGGGTGATGTGGTATTTCCATATATTCAGCAATATGTGGATGAGATTATCACAATTGAAGACAAGGAATTGATTGTTAACTTCTTAGATATGATTGAAAACCACAAAATGGTTGTAGAAAATTCTGGATTACTTACGGTAGCTGCCTTAAAGCATTTAAAATGTGAGAACAAGAAGGTTGTCTCTATCTTAAGTGGCGGAAATATGGATATTATTACGGTATCCTCCATCGTTCAGCATGGGTTGATTCAAAGAGGGCGTATCTTTACTGTATCTGTGCTTCTTCCAGATAGACCGGGCGAGTTGGTTAACGTAGCTACCACGATTGCAAAGGCGCAAGGCAATGTAATTCGTCTTGATCACAACCAGTTTGTAAGCATAAATCGTAATAGTGCAGTGGAACTTACCATTACTATGGAGACCTTTGGTGAGGAACATAAAATACAAATTGTACAAGCACTAACTGATAGCGGTTATAATCCAAAGATTTGTATGCCGAATAAAGTATATTAAGCATTGTGATATTTACATAGAAATATGCGAAAAATTCAGCATTTTATTCAGTGTTACAGGTATTTACAAAGATTACTTGAGTTGCTATAATACGAATATCTTCATATTCTGTTAATCATCTCATAGGGGTATAACCCTGAATCTTTTGTATCTGTAACACTTTTTTGCATGTTGCCGATACAAGCTGAAATTCAATCCAAATATTCTTAAATACTTCCGATTAAAGTTTTAATAATATTATAATTCTAAGACACAGGATGACGTTAGGTTGTGCTATGATGGGAACAGATTGGGGCATGAGTTTGTTTTATTATGATTAAGAGAGTTTAGAAGTTGTTTAATTATGTTTTATGTATTGACATTGTTTCTAAAATAAGCTAATATGTACATAAGAACATTAGTTCGTATTTTGGAAGCGAAACTTCGTAAAAAGGGAGATTAGATATGGCAAAGGATGATAAGATCAAAGCATTGGAATCTGCATTAGCGCAGATTGAGAAACAATATGGTAAAGGTTCCATCATGAAGCTTGGTGATACAAATGCGAACATGAGTATTGAGACAGTACCGACCGGTTCCATCAGTTTAGATGTAGCTCTTGGCTTGGGTGGTGTTCCAAAGGGTAGAATTGTTGAGATATATGGACCGGAATCTAGTGGTAAGACAACGGTTGCATTACATATTGTAGCCGAAGTACAGAAGATAGGTGGTATTGCAGGCTTTATAGATGCAGAACATGCACTTGATCCTGCATATGCTAAGAATATAGGAGTGGATATTGATAATTTATATATCTCACAGCCAGACAACGGTGAACAGGCATTGGAGATCACTGAGACGATGGTACGTTCCGGTGCAGTCGATATCATTATAGTTGACTCTGTTGCCGCTTTAGTACCTAAGGCAGAAATCGATGGCGAGATGGGTGATTCTCATGTTGGCCTTCAGGCAAGATTGATGTCACAGGCGCTTCGTAAGTTAACTGCTGTAATCAGTAAGTCCAATTGTATTGTGGTTTTCATTAATCAGCTTCGTGAGAAGGTTGGCGTTATGTTTGGTAGTCCAGAGACAACTACGGGTGGACGTGCGTTAAAGTTTTATTCCTCAATTCGTTTGGATGTAAGAAGAATTGAATCCTTAAAACAAGCGGGTGAAGTAGTTGGTAATAGAACTCGTATCAAGGTTGTTAAGAATAAAATTGCACCTCCATTTAAAGAAGCTGAGTTTGATATAATGTTTGGTAGGGGTATCTCTAAAGAGGGAGATGTTCTTGATCTCGCTGCTGATGCTGGAATTGTTATAAAAAGTGGTGCATGGTATGCTTATAACGATGCTAAGATTGGACAGGGAAGAGAGAATGCGAAACAGTATCTGTCTGATAATGCAGCTATCTTTGCAGAAATTGAAGGTAAGGTTAGAGAAAAATTTACTCTTGTTCCTGCCAAAGAATATAATGAAGTAATAGATAAATAATTTGATTTAACTTGAATATGAATATAATCAAGACAGTAAACTGGCTGTCCGGAAGGAGTAGCAGGGCAAGATGGTACGTAATATTGGTGCCTGTTTGCCGGCGCTTTTTCGGACAGCTTTTAGTTGTGGTGAACGTTGTTTCATTTTATACAATATTCGTATAATAACTCTATTATAATGTATAGAGATAAATAACTATATCATAACACTGTAAAAAGTTGATATTATGGAGTATCATGTATTAGTATCATTGTACCCTTAATAGAAACAATAACTTGAAATGCAGATTTGGAGGATGAGGATATGGTTATAACCCAATTGGAAGAACTTGAAAAAGCCAAGATTAGAGTATATATCGATTATAATTATGCATTCCTATTATATCGAAAGGATATTGAAGTTTATAGTCTGCAAGAGGGTGACGATATCTCGGAAAAAGTTTTTGAACAGATTATTGAAGAAACGGTATATAGACGTTCAAAACAAAAAGCTTTGGCAATATTGAAATTCAAAGATCGTACAGAGCAAGAGCTCAGAGGGAAATTATCTGATACTGGTTATCCCGAAGAGGTAATAAATCGTACAATAGCATATGTAACAGAATATGGTTATCTAAATGACACTCGTTATGTTACCGCATTTATTAGAGATAGAAAAAACATAAAAAGCAAAATGGTAATTAAAACGCAATTGCTTCAAAAAGGTGCGCAGAAAGAATTGATAGAAAGAATCCTAAAAGAGGAATATACTTTTTCAGAATCAGAAGTAGATCCCGAATTGCAGGCGATTAAAAAGGCTGTTTCTAAGAAAACAAAGAATTTGGATTTGCTAAATATTGAGGAAAAACAAAAGCTTATGGCGTCACTTTACCGTAAAGGATTTAGTTTTGATAATATTAAGCAGACATTGAAATAAGTGTCGTAAGATACCATAATTAGCCTTATTTTAATAATTTATCCTTGCCTTTTATAGGTAAGTATTATACACTTATAATTGGCAGAAATTTTTATTTGTGCGTAAAGCGGAATAATGCAAGCGCGCATAGCGATTAATAGATCCAGGTAGATATGGAGAAACTCGCGAAGCATGTTTCTTCCGGTTTATATATACAACTTTATAGAAAAATGGAGGGCTGAAAATGAGCAATACAGCACAACTGTCAGCTAGAGAAAGGATCATTTCTTTGCTTGACGATAACAGTTTTGTTGAAGTCGGCGCTTTCGTTACAAGAAGAAGTACAGACTTTAATCTACAGCAGAAGGAAGCTCCTGCTGATGGTGTTATTACTGGCTACGGTGTAATTGAAGGAAATCTGGTTTACGTTTATAGCCAGGATGCGACTTCATTGGGCGGATCCGTCGGTGAAATGCATGCAAAAAAAATTGCACATATTTATGATTTGGCACTTAAAGTTGGAGCGCCTGTGATAGGGTTGATAGATTCAACCGGTCTTAGATTGCAGGAGGCTACAGATGCATTAAATGGCTTTGGAGAGATTTATGCTAAGCAGGCATTAGCCTCAGGAATTATCCCACAGATAACTGCTATATTTGGAAATTGTGGTGGTGGTTTGGCTGTTATGGCATCGTTAAGTGATTTTTCATTTATGGAGAGTAAGCAGGCAAGATTGTTTGTAAATGCGCCAAATGCATTGGCCGGAAATTATAAGGACAAGCTGGATACAGCGAAAGCTTCTTATCAGGCGAAAGCCGGTATTGTTGATTATACTGGTGACTCAGAAGAAGATGTTATTGACAAGGTTCGTGACTTGATTTCACTTTTGCCTTCTAATAGCGAAGATAATGATTCTTATGATGAATGTAATGATGATTTAAATCGTTTACTTCCTGATTTTGAAGCGAAGATAAAGAATTCTAAAAAAGCATTAGAAGAAATATCAGATGATCAATGTTTCTTTGAAGTGAAATCAGAATACGCCAAGGAAATGGTAACAGGCTTTATTCGTTTGAATGGAGCTACGGTAGGTGCAATTGCAAACCGTACCGAAGTGACCGATGACAGTGGTAAAGTGACTGAGCATTATGATGGAACATTAACAACAGCTGGCTGCTATAAAGCAGAGGACTTTGTTAATTTTTGTGATGCGTTTAATATTCCTGTACTTACGCTTACCAATGTGAATGGTTTTAAGGCTACACTGGAAGAGGAGAAATCAATTGCCATTGCATCTGCTAAGCTAACTTATGCATTTGCTAATGCTACTGTTCCAAAGGTTAACTTTATAGTAGGTAAGGCTTTTGGATCTGCTTATATTACTATGAACTCGAAACACATAGGGGCAGATATTGTATTTGCATTACCAACCGCACAGATTGGTATGATGGAGGCAGAACTTGCAGCGCAAATCATCTATGAAGGTGAAACTGGAATTGATGTGAAAGAAAAAGCGGCAGAATATGCAGCATTGCAATCCAGTGCAGAATCAGCAGCAAAAAGAGGATATGTAGATGCTATCGTAGAGCCTGAATCAGTTCGCAAGCATGCTATTTATTCGTTTGAAATGCTCTTCACAAAGAGAGAAACCCGCCCTGCTAAAAAGCATGGCACCATATAGAATGAGGTGAGATTATGGGAATATTTCAACAAGGATTAATCAGCCAAACAACTATTCTCTCAAGTGATTCATTAAGCAAATACATCAATATTAATTCGTTATTTGGCGTAGTTGTCGGATTGGCAATCTTGCTCCTAATTGTATTGGCTTATTTAATTAATATAAAGTCACATCTGGTGAATAGTTCTTCGGTTAAGGCAAGTAAACATAACAACTCTGTTGATAATGCAATTGCCCAAATTGTTGGGACTGAACAAGAAGAGTTGGTTAGTAATAATGAATTAGTAGCTGTAATCACAGCTGCGATTCACGCTTCTATGGGTGACGAAGTACCGGCAGGCGGATTTGTTGTTCGTTCCATAAGAAAAGCGAGATAAGTAATGTGCAAATCGAATTAAAACTAATAGATGTAAATGAACAAGGAGGATTTCAAAATGAAATATTATACAATAACCGTTAATGGAAGTACTTATAATGTATCAGTTCAAGAAGGTTTTGCAGCTCCCGCACCTGCTCCTGTTTATGTAGCAGCACCGGTAGCAGCTCCAGCTCCTGTAGCAGCTCCAGCAGCTCCAGCAGCAGCTCCTGCACCCGAACCAGTAGCTCCAGTAGCTCCAGTAGCAGGTACAGCCGGTAACGTTAAAATCAGTGCTCCAATGCCAGGTAAGATTGTAGCTGTAAAGGCTACAGTAGGTCAGGCTGTGAAAAAGGGCGATGTAATCTTGATTCTTGAAGCGATGAAGATGGAGAATGAAATTGTATCACCTCAAGATGGCGTTGTTGCAAGCATTGATGTTACAGCAGGACAATCAGTGGAAGCCAGCGCTTTATTGGCTACCTTAAACTAAATAATAGAAATAGTCATTGTATTAGAATTATTAGGAGGTAGAGTAATGGCTGAACAAGCAAAAAAACCAGTTAAAATAACTGAAACAATTTTACGTGATGCTCACCAGTCCTTGATTGCAACAAGAATGACAACTGAAGAGATGCTTCCCATTCTTGAGACCATGGATAAAGTAGGTTATCATGCTGTGGAATGTTGGGGTGGTGCAACCTTTGACGCATCCTTACGTTTCCTGAAAGAGGATCCATGGGAAAGATTAAGAAAGATTAGAAAAGGTTTTAAAAATACAAAACTTCAGATGTTATTCCGTGGACAGAATATCCTTGGATATCGTCATTATGCTGATGATGTGGTAGAATATTTTGTTCAGAAATCGATTGCTAACGGTATTGATATCATCCGTATCTTTGATGCGTTAAATGACTTACGTAACTTAGAAAGTACTGTAAAAGCAACTAACAAGGAAAATGGTCATGCACAAATTGCAATTGCTTATACCTTAGGGGATGCCTATACACCGGAATATTATGTAAGCATGGCAAAGAGAATTGAGGAGCTTGGAGCTTCTTCCATCTGTATCAAAGATATGGCAGGTTTGTTAGTACCTTATGAGGCAACTAATTTGGTAACTGCTTTGAAATCTGCAGTTAGCATTCCGATTGATCTTCATACCCACTATACCAGTGGTGTTGGCGGTATGACCTATCTTAAGGCAGTTGAAGCAGGCTGTGATATCATTGATACTGCAATGTCACCGTTTGCTATGGGAACCAGTCAGCCGGCAACAGAGGTTATGGTTGAGACCTTTAAGGGAACTCCTTATGATACCGGTTATGATCAGAATATATTAGCGGAAATCGCAGATTATTTCCGTCCCCTTCGTGATAAAGCATTGGAATCTGGTTTGCTGAATCCTAAGGTTATGGGTGTTGATATCAAGACGCTTTTATATCAAGTTCCTGGTGGTATGTTATCCAACCTTGTATCCCAGCTTAAGGAAGCAAAGCAAGAAGATAAGTATTATGAAGTGTTAAGAGAGGTTCCTAGAGTTCGTAAAGACTTTGGTGAACCACCGTTAGTTACTCCTTCCAGCCAGATCGTTGGTACGCAAGCGGTACTTAATGTTCTTGCAGGAGAGCGTTATAAGATGGTAACGAAAGAGACGAAGGCAATTCTTTCAGGAGAATATGGTCAGACTGTTAAGCCTTTTGATCCTGAGGTTCAGAAGAAAGTTATCGGGGACAAACAACCAATTACATGCCGTCCCGCTGACTTGATCGAGCCTGAACTTCATAAAATCGAAGCAGAGATTGCTGATTGGAAAGAGCAGGATGAAGATGTATTATCCTACGCATTATTCCCTCAGGTTGCAATCGACTTTTTCAAATATCGTCAAGCTCAGAAGACCGGTGTTGATGTAACGGTTGCAGACAAGGCGAATAAGGCATATCCGGTTTAATGTAAGAGGGCATTGTAAATAAATAGTTTTTAATAAAGATTAATTTAACAAGACGTTGAAGGTGTAGGCCTTGAACGTCTTGTTTTAAATAATATAGATCAAGAAAATGACAACAACATCAAGAAAGTAAACAGCTCTATCAAGGAAACAAACAGCTCTATCAAAGAAACAAACAACACTATCAAGAATTCAAACAACACTATCAAGGAAACAAACACCCCTATAAAGAAAATTACTTGACAACTAATTTTAATTATTATATACTGACAAATGTAAAGAAAAATCCTTTACAGGTGGTGAGCTAAATGGGGCTAAATGATACACAGATAGAAAAATTGGACGAAATTGTATTGCAAGCAAATCTTTATGACTTTTATGGTGATTTATTAAGTGATCATAAGAGACAGATTTTTGAGGATTATGTATTAAATGATTTGTCCCTCAGTGAAATTGCCTCTGAGCAAGGTATCAGTCGACAAGGTGTGTATGATATCGTGAAGCGCTGTACCATAGAAATGAAAGAATACGAAGCGAAATTATCTTTAGTTCATAAGTTTCAATCAATTAAAGATAAACTTAATACAATCAAAACAATTGTATCCGATACAACCAATACCGGAGATATCACACAAATCAATACCATAACTATATTGGCAGATGATATTTTAAAGGAGTTGTAATTATATGGCATTTGAGAATTTATCCGATAAACTTCAGAATATATTTAAGAATTTAAGAGGAAAGGGTAGACTTTCCGAAACAGATGTAAAGGCTGCATTAAAAGAAGTTAAGATGGCTTTACTAGAAGCAGACGTTAACTTTAAAGTGGTTAAGAATTTTGTTAATACCGTCCAAGAACGAGCAGTTGGCCAAGATGTACTAAACAGTTTAACGCCGGGACAGATGGTTATTAAGATTGTTAATGAAGAGATGGTTAAGCTGTTAGGCGATAGTACCGTTGAACTTGATTTGAGACCTTCGAATGAGATTACAGTGCTTATGATGTGCGGTTTACAGGGTGCAGGTAAGACAACAACGGTTGCTAAGTTAGCTGGTAAGTTAAAGTCGAAGGGTAGAAAACCTTTACTTGTAGCGTGTGATATATATCGTCCTGCGGCGATTGAGCAGTTGCAGATTAATGGCGATAAGCAAGGTGTTCCCGTATTTTCTATGGGAGATAAGCATAAACCGCTTAATATTGCGAAAGCAGCGATTGAGCATGCTTTAAAGAATAGTTACAATGTTGTTATTCTAGATACCGCCGGTCGTCTTCATATTGATGAGGCTATGATGGAAGAGCTTCAGGAAATTAAGCAGAATATTAATGTTCATCAGACCATCTTAGTAGTAGATGCAATGACTGGACAGGATGCAGTTAATGTATCTGAGTTGTTTAATGAAAAGCTAACGATAGATGGCGTAATCTTAACAAAATTAGATGGTGATACCAGAGGTGGTGCGGCTCTTTCCATTCGAGCTGTAACAGGAAGACCTATATTATATGTTGGTATGGGTGAGAAGCTTTCTGATTTGGAGCAATTTTATCCGGATCGTATGGCTTCACGTATTCTTGGAATGGGTGATATTCTTACATTAATTGATAAAGCCCAAGCTGAATTTGATGAAAATAAAGCGAGAGAGTTAGAGAAAAAGATTCGTAAATCGGAATTTGATTTTAATGATTTCTTGGATCAGATGCAGCAAGTTAAAAAGATGGGTGGTCTTGGAGATTTAATCGGGATGATACCTGGTATGGGTAAACAGCTTAAAGGGGTTGAGATTGATGAAAATGCATTGTCTTCTACCGAAGCGATTATTCACTCTATGACCAAGAGGGAACGTTCTAATCCTGAGATTATTAATCCATCTCGCAAGAAGAGAATTGCAGCAGGTGCCGGCGTTGATATCAGCGCAGTGAATGCACTTATGAAGCAATTTGAACAGTCAAAGAAAATGATGAAGCAATTTTCTGGTATGATGGGTGGAAAAGGTAAGGGCGGCAAGTTTAAAATGCCATTTGGGTTTTAATATGTAATTGTATGACTATCTTTATCATCGGTAGCATTTACAATATAGATTTATATCAAGGTGAGTTTTCTTACCGTGATATAACGTTCGGTTCTAATAGGTATAACGATAATCTTTGCAAAAGGATAGCGTGGCAGTGTTAAATCGAATGATAAAATAACATAGTTTATTCTCAGCACGAATTATGTTGTTATTAATAAAAGGAGGTGAAATACATGGCAGTTAAGATTAGATTAAAGAGAATGGGTCAGAAGAAGGCTCCTTTCTATAGAATCGTTGTTTCTGATTCCAGAACACCAAGAGATGGTAGATTCATCGAGGAAATCGGTACCTATGATCCTACACAGAATCCTAGTGCTTTCAACGTTAACGAAGAGGCAGCTAAGAAGTGGTTAGCAACTGGTGCTCAGCCTACTGATACAGTTGGTAAGATTTTTAAGAATGCAGGTATTCTTTAATTAACATCATTGTGGAGATTGTGAATTATTAATTTAATTCACATAAGAAAAAAGACGTCAAAGTCTTTTTTCTCCTCATATGTTCCTATGGAGGTAGAAGAAATGAAGGAGTTAGTCGAAGTAATCGCTAAATCACTCGTGGATCATCCCGATGAGGTTGTAGTTACGGAAAAAGAAACCGACAAGGCAATTGTTGTGGAGTTAAAAGTTGCTTCTGATGATATGGGTAAAGTAATTGGCAAACAAGGTCGTATTGCAAAATCCATTCGTACAGTAGTAAAAGCAGCCGCAACAAAGGATGACAAAAAGGTGGTAGTTGAGATTCTGCAATAAGCAGTATTTCAATTACATTTTCCTGTACTGAATTAAGGGAGCTGTCTGTTATGTCCACGAAAAATGTGATAAGAGCAAAGCTATGAGGAGTAGCTGTTATGAAACATAGTTTTCTTAACAGTTATTCCTCATCGTGTGCGTAAGTACACAAAATCTCAGAATTGCTGGGTACTTTGCTTAGTCTATTTCGTGACATAATAGTTCAGCTTCCTTTTGTAAATATTATAAACGTTAGATTTAATGTATCAGCATGGTTAAAGCGATAAATAATTGGGAATAGAAAATACTTTTCAACCGTTGGAAGATATCGCAGAATATGATATCTTTATAAGTATCAATAAAAATGAAAGATGTTAGTATTAAATAATTCAGAAATGAAAATCAAAGATATAAGTATTAATAATTGAGAAACGAAAATGAAAGATATTAGTATTAAATAGATTAGAAATGAATATCGAAAGATATTAAAATAGAACAATTAAAGGATGGAAGCACATGGATAATTATTTAAGAGTTGGAGTTATTTCCACCACCCATGGAATAAAAGGTGAGGTTAAGGTGTTCCCGACAACGGATGATCCAAATCGTTTTAAAGAATTGAAAAACATATTTCTTGATACCGGGAAGGAATTAATTACTCTAGAAATTATGGGTGTTAAATTCTTTAAGCAGATGGTAATTCTAAAGTTTAAGGAATTTGATAATATCAATGAAGTTGAAAAATACCGTGGGAAAGATTTGTTGATTTTAAGAGAAGATGCAGTGAAATTGGAAGAGGGAGAATACTTCATCTATGATTTGATTGACTCTGAAGTGGTGACAGATGAAGGAGAGATGTTAGGTACTCTTATTGAAATAATGGCAACCGGAGCGAATGATGTCTATGTAGTTAAGACGCCAAGTGGTGAAGAAATCTTAATTCCTTCCATTAAAGAATGTATCCTTGATGTAAATGTTGAGGAAAAGAAAATATTGGTACATTTGCTAAATGGGCTTAGATAAATGTAAGCTTTAAATAATAACATGATAGAGGGTATGCTGTAGTTTTTCTTTAGTAAATGATCAGCTGAATTCTATACAGAGTGGAAGATAGTTCTTACAAGGAATGATTGTGCATGCAGCCTATTAATTACAGGATGTGGCAAGAATGGAGTTATATATGAATTTTCACATACTGACGCTTTTTCCGGAGATGATCCAACAAGGTTTGGGTACCAGTATTACTGGGAGGGCGATTGACAAGGGAGTTATATCTGTAAATCCCGTTAATATTAGAGATTTTAGTCCGGACAAGCATAATCGAGTTGATGATTATCCATATGGTGGCGGAGCTGGTATGGTAATTCAGGCAGAGCCAGTATTCAAGGCCTACGGTTATCTGGCTAATCATATTAAGATGTCCAAAGATTTGGAATCTCCTGAAAATCATAGAAAACCTCGTGTTATCTATGTTACTCCACAAGGGGCAGTGTTTAATCAGAATATGGCGCAAGATTTTGCGAAGGAAGAAGATCTCATTTTCTTATGTGGACATTATGAAGGTATTGATGAGAGAGTGCTAGAAATGATTGTTACGGATCATATTTCGATTGGAGATTATGTTTTGACCGGAGGGGAATTACCGGCAATGGTTATGATTGATGCAATATCACGTCTGGTTCCAGGGGTGTTAAATAATGAGGTTTCTGCTGAATTTGAATCTTTGCAGGATAATTTATTAGAATATCCTCAATTCACCAGACCTGAGACCTTTCTCGGTAAGAAAGTACCTGAGGTACTTTTATCCGGACATCATGCGAATATAGACGCTTGGAGAAGGGAACAATCCATAATAAGAACCTATGAACGACGCCCTGATTTACTGGAAAAAGCTGAATTATCAGAATCTGAAAGAGAATATTTGACACAATTGATATTTCAGAAAAATTATAATGTTTACTAAAAAAAGCTTGCAATAAGTGACAGTTTATGCTAAAGTAGTTGGGTGTGAGAAGGGATGGTCCTCTGAGGCATGGTCAAAACCAAAGCGTGTCAAGAACATCTAAATATTAGGAGGTCACAAAATGAACGATATTATTAAGAGCATTGAAGCTGAACAGCTCAAAGCAGAGATTACACCTTTTAACGTTGGTGATACCATTAAGGTTTACGCTAAAGTAAAAGAAGGTAACCGTGAAAGATTACAGGTATTTGAAGGAACCGTACTTAAGAGACAGAACGGTGGCAACAGAGAAACTTTCACAGTTAGAAAAACATCCAATGGTATTGGTGTTGAGAAAACTTGGCCACTTCATAGCCCAAGCATCGACAGAATCGAAGTTATTAGAAGAGGTAAAGTAAGAAAAGCGAAACTTTTCTATTTACGTGGTAGAGTTGGTAAGAAGGCTAAGGTTAAAGAAGTAATTAGATAAATACAACGAAGGGACAATACTTAAGAGATTGTCCCTTTTTTATCAAATAAATCCAGCAAAATTGTTCAATAGAAATAATTTTAATGATAGGTTGGATTTGAATTGTACGCAACGTTGGATTACTGTCAAAATGATTAGTAAAATGGCTTTGATATTTTTGAAAGTAAAAATAGATTACGGTTAATTTGATTAATTCAATCTGAAATTATAAGTTACAATATACGATAGCTAATATAATTGGTAATAAATATTGAAAGGGGATGAAAACTACTATGATGTACGATTTTGATAAAGATGAAAAAAGAACCTTAAGAAGGAAATTATTAATTAAGATAGCAATTTGGATTGCAGAAATTGCTGCAGTGGTATTATTAGCGTACTTTATTGTGTTTTATGCTTTAGAAAAGACCAATGTAGTTGGAGCCTCGATGGAGCCTACGTTAAAAAATGAAGACTCAATCATTGTCAATAAATTTTCCTATCGTTTTATTAAACCCAAACGATTTGATGTTGTGGTATTTAAGCAGAGGGGAAGAGAACATAGCTATTATAATATAAAACGAATTATCGCTCTTCCGGGCGAGACGATACAAATAAAAGACGATAAGTTTTATATCGATGATCAGCCGATTGAAGATCCCGTCAATTCGGAGCATATGACCAATTATGGTCTGGCTACCGAAGCAATAAAATTAGAAGATAATGAGTATTTCGTTCTTGGAGATAATCGTAATAATAGTGAGGACAGCCGCTTTGCAAGCGTAGGAATGATTACCAGAGATGAGATAGTTGGCCAAGCTTTTATAAGATTAAAACCTTTTAATTTCATTGGTAAGTTAAATATGAAAGATAATCAAGGAAAGGTTACAGTTAGTCCAACTCCATAAATTGAGTTTGATGAAGTAAGTATGTAGCTTTGGACGGAATATTAATTGATATATTAAGAGAGAAAAGCTTTTTAGTGGAGGTACTTATGAATTATCAGTGGTATCCTGGTCATATGGCAAAAGCAAAGCGTATGATGCAGGAAGATATGAAGTTGATTGATGTGGTGATAGAACTGGTGGATGCTAGAATTCCATATTCCAGTAAAAACCCTGATATTGATAAGTTAGCAAATAATAAATCAAGAGTAATATTATTAAATAAATGTGATATGGCTGATCAGCGTTACAATGTTGCTTGGAAAGAGTTCTTTGAAAAAAAAGGTTATTTTGTTGCTTTAGTAAATTCAAAATCGGGTAACGGAGTAAAGCAGGTTCAGGAAATTGTTAATAAGGCCTGTGCTGCTAAAATTGAGCGTGATAGGAAAAGAGGTATCTTATATCGTCCTGTTCGTGCGATGATTGTTGGTATCCCGAATGTAGGAAAATCTACTTTTATTAATAGCTTCGTAGGAAAAGCTTCAACGAAAACCGGTAATAAACCAGGTGTAACAAAGGGTAAACAATGGATACGCCTCAATAAATATACAGAGTTGCTAGATACCCCGGGAATTTTGTGGCCTAAATTTGAAGATCAGAAGGTTGGATTACGACTTGCATTGATTGGTTCGATTAATGGTAATATCTTAGATACTAGGGATCTTGCATTAGAATTAATCATAATTCTTAAAAAATATTATTCTGAAGTTCTTACAAGCCGTTATGGGATTGAAAAATCTGACACAGAGAATGATTTAAACAACGACTTAAAGAATGCATCTAAGATACTAGAGAAAATCGCAATCAAGCGTGCCTGTTTGTTAAAGGGCGGAGAACCGGATCTTGATCGTGCATCTATGATCTTGATGGATGATTTTAGGAATATAAAGCTAGGTAATATTACCTTAGAGTTTCCTGTAATTACTGAAGAAACAAAAGAGGTATCCGATAAAAACCTTGTATTAGATAAAAGTGATGTATCCGATAACAGTAATGTGTCTGATAAAAACCTTGAATAGGCATAAGCGATATATTTGATAGTAGTAAGGCACTAATAACAGTGATATTGTTGATAAAATCGAGTTGTCTAATAACTGTAACATATCCGATTCGGTAATAAATCCGGCAATGATATGTAATTAATATAATAAACTTACTTTATTTATAAAGGAGATTCTTCCATGCAACATGAGGATAATAAAGAAGAGACTGCTGTTAAAAAAATAGCATTAATTAAGCTTGAATTCATGCAGGCTGAGGAAGCAGCAATTCCGAATTTGTTGAATAAATATGAAATAGATGAACGAAGCGGTGTAGTTACAATCTGTAATCAATATCGCAATAAAATTGTATCAAAACAGAATGAGCTAGAGCGTCTTGAGATTATGAAACAGTATGAAAAGGAATATAGTGATTATCAATATATCTGTGGGATTGACGAGGTTGGTAGAGGTCCTTTTGCGGGGCCAGTTATCGCTTGCGCAGTGATCTTGCCTAAGGATTGTGATATTTTATATATTAATGATTCAAAACAATTGTCTGAGAAAAAACGGGAAGAGTTATACGATGAAATCATTACAAAAGCAATTTCTTTTGGAATTGGTAGTGTCCCACCGGAACAAATCGATGAGATGAATATATTACAAGCAACATATGAGGCGATGCGTAAAGCTATAAGTAATATGCCGATTAAACCCGATATATTATTAAATGATGCAGTTACCATTCCGGGTGTTTCCATAAAGCAAGTTCCAATTATCAAAGGGGATGCCAAAAGTATTTCCATCGCTGCAGCTAGTATAGTAGCAAAGGTGACTAGGGATCGTATGATGATGGCATATGATAAGATATTCCCAGGCTACGACTTATCCTCTAACAAAGGCTATGGCTCACCAAAGCATATTGAGGCGATTAAAAAACTTGGACTAACCCCAATTCATAGAAGAAGCTTTGTTAAGAACTTTATATAAGACTTGTTAATGTTATTATAAAACAATTTATATGAGGAATTGTGAAATTCACTTAGTAATACTAGCTTCTTATACGTTGCAGAATGCTGTGATGAAGTTTACTTAGTGGCGTTCATAATATGAGTTTTATAATTGCTTGTGCTTATTTATCCTGTGTAAAGGGAGGTAGGAAGCATGGAAGAAAAAAACAAACCAAGTCCACGAACAGCGGTTGCAATCACTTATGATCCCAAGGAATCAGCTCCAAAAATTCTTGCTTCGGGTAAAGGATATCTGGCTGACAAGATCATAGCAAAAGCAAATGAAGCGGACATACCACTTCATAAGGATGAAAAGTTAGCAGAAACCTTGTCGAAGATTGAAATTGGCAATATGATTCCGCCCGAACTATATGAGGTGGTTGCAGAGATTCTTGTTTTCGTAGATAAAATGGATCGCATCAAAGGCAAACTTGAAGATTAGTCTAAATTTCTGAAATCAAAATGTACACACTTAAGAAAAGCGAAGATCGCACAGTGTGCTCATTTCTAATTTCATTTGAAATTATGAGACGCTGGGAAGAAATATCATGGAGGGTTTGTTTGAATAATAGAGCGGTTGGAACGAAATTTGAAGAGGAAGCTGCAAAATATTTGATAAAGAATGGGTATCAAATTTTGCAGAAGAATTTTCGCTGTAGAATTGGAGAGATTGACCTCATTGCAAAAGAGGAGGGATATCTCTGTTTTATTGAGGTGAAATATCGTGCAGCCACTACAAAGGGCTTTCCGGCGGAAGCAATTAATCGGACTAAAATTCGTAGAATAACCCGAACGGCAGAATTCTATATGCTCTCACATAATATCCCACAGAACACTCCTTGCAGATTTGATGCAGTCGTAATACTAGATAGAGAAATTTCAATTATTAGAAATGCATTTGATGGAATAGGATAATAATAAATCAGTATAGAAAGGCGTAAAGCTATGAAATTTGAAAACAATAGTTCTGCACAGATCGATTTTAACGCCAAAGTGCCACATATCTCCTTTCCGGTATTATCACAATTACCCTATATATGCCATGGCTTTTCAACTAGGTTAGGTGGAGTGAGTGAAGGGATGTTCTCCAGTATGAATTTTGGTGTGGATTCAAATCCTCATCAAGATGAGAAGAGTAACATTCTTGAAAATTATAAACGAATAGCGGAAAGCATTGGTGTGGATCCGAAGTCTTTCGTGGTTTCAAAACAGGTTCATAAAACGAATATCCGCGTTGTGGATGAAAAGGATCTTGGAAAAGGTATTTATATTCCGGCGGATTATTCTGAAATTGATGGTCTTATAACGAATAAACCTGGAATTACTTTGGTAACAAAGTATGCGGATTGTGTTCCTCTCTATTTTGTAGATATAAAAAAAAGAGTAATTGGATTAACCCATTCCGGTTGGCGTGGTACCGTAATGAAAATTGGTAAGGTCACATTGGAAGCGATGCATGAACACTTTGGAAGCAATCCTCAGGATGTAATAAGTGTGATTGGTCCGTCCATTTGTAAGGATTGCTATGAAATTGGCGAAGAGGTTGCACAGGAATTTAACAATGCTTTTCCTGATGCTTATAAAAAAGGAATTCTAGAAGCTAAGGATAATGGTAAATATCAATGCGATTTATGGGCTGCAAATAAAGAAGTGTTATTAGAAGGCGGAATGAATGGAGATAATATTCATATTAGTACTGTTTGTACCTGTTGTAATAGCGATTGGATGTTTTCCCATCGTACAACTGGGATACAAAGGGGTAGTTTAGCAGCATTCTTAGCATTGAGTGAATAAAAGCTTCCAATTAACATAACAATTTGAATTGTACTATACTTTATAAAGAGAGAAACGATACATCATATGAAGAAAAATGCACACATTATTAAAAAAATTGAACAAGATAGCATTGCGCAAGAGCTGGAACTTGTAGCGGGGGATGAACTTATTTCAATCAATGGAACGGTAATCAAGGATGTATTAGATTATCATTATTTGATTAAGGATGAATTCATAACAGTTTTAATAAACAAGGCAGACGGCGAAGAATGGGAATTAGAGATTGAGAAGGATTATGATGAGGATTTGGGCATTGAATTCGAAGAAGGTCTTATGGATGAATATCGTTCCTGTCGTAACAAATGTATTTTCTGTTTTATTGACCAGATGCCTCCGGGAATGCGGGATACGCTTTATTTTAAAGATGACGATGCAAGACTCTCGTTTTTACAGGGGAATTACATTACATTGACGAATTTGAGTGATGAGGAAGTAGACAGAATTATCTATTACAAATTGTCGCCCATTAATATCTCAATTCACACGATGAATGAAGAACTTCGTTGTAAGATGTTAAATAATCGTTTTGCCGGAAGTTCACTGGATAAGCTTAAGAAATTAAAAGACGCTGGAATTATGATGAATGGACAGATCGTCCTTTGCAAGGGTTGGAATGATGGAGAAGAGCTGGAAAAGTCAATTCACGATTTGGCAGCCTTTTTACCGGAGATGGAAAGTGTATCGGTTGTACCGGTTGGCTTAACGAAGTATCGTGAAGGATTAGAACAGCTAGAGGGCTTTACAAAGGAAGATTCCATGGTAGTCCTTGAACAGATTCACAGATGGCAGAACATTTTTCTACAGCACTATGAAACACGATTTATATATGCAAGTGATGAGTGGTATCTAAAGGCAGAGTTACCAATTCCTGAGGAGGATTCCTATGAGGGATATCCTCAGATTGAAAATGGGGTAGGATTAATTCGTTCCTTACAGAATGAATTTAATGATTCCTTTGATGAGATTAAGGGAGACAATCGTGTAAGAACTCTTTCCTTGGCAACGGGAGCGCTCGCGTCACCTTTTATCATAAAGTTAACCAATAGAATCAAAGATAAATTTCCAAATATAAAAATCAATACGTATACGATAGTTAACAATTTCTTTGGAAATCAGATCACGGTTGCAGGATTGCTAACCGGTGGTGACATTATCACGCAATTAGAAGGACTAGAATTAGGCGATGTCTTGTTGCTTCCAGAGGTTTTACTACGCAATGGAGAGACAGTATTACTAGATGACGTTACTGTGCAAGAGATTGAAAATGCTTTACAAACCAATATACGTATTGTACAATCAGATGGAAAGTCCTTTATTGATTCCATTATACAGTAAATAAAGGATTAGTTGGAGGAAATTATGAGCAGACCGATAGTAGCCATTGTAGGCAGACCGAATGTGGGAAAATCAACTTTATTTAATGCATTAGCCGGAGAACGTATTTCTATCGTTAAGGATTATCCGGGCGTTACTAGAGACCGCATTTATGCCGACGTAACATGGCTTAATACACAATTTACCATGATAGATACTGGTGGTATAGAACCCGACAGCAAGGATATGATGCTATCCTATATGAGAGAACAGGCGCAGATTGCGATTGATACAGCAGATGTTATTGTATTTCTTACCGATGTTAGACAGGGTCTAGTAGATTCCGATTCCAAGGTGGCAGATATGCTTCGACGCTCTGGAAAACCGGTAGTACTTGTTGTAAATAAAGTAGATTCTTTTGAAAAGTTGATGGCCGATGTGTATGAGTTTTATAATCTCGGAATTGGCGAACCATTTCCGATTTCCGCATCCGGAAAGCTTGGCTTTGGTGAAATGTTAGATGAAGTTGTAAAGCATTTTACAAGTGGAAATACAGAAGAGGAAGCCGATGAACGCCCAAGAATTGCGATTGTAGGTAAACCGAATGTAGGAAAGTCCTCTATTGTAAACAAGTTAGTAGGCCAGAACCGAGTAATCGTTTCTGACATCGCTGGTACTACCAGAGATGCAATCGATACTCCGATCCGTCGCAACGGCAAAGAATATGTGCTGATTGATACGGCGGGTCTACGTAGAAAAAGTAAAATCAAAGAGGAATTAGAACGTTTTAGTATTATTCGAACTGTAACTGCGGTAGAACGTGCCGATGTTGTCGTTCTTGTTATCGATGCTATTGAGGGCATCACCGAGCAGGATGCTAAGATTGCCGGTATCGCGCATGAGCGAGGTAGAGGTGTTATTATTGTTGTTAACAAATGGGATTTGGTTGAGAAGAATAATAAAACAGTGAAAGAGTATACCAATGATATCAGAGAAACATTATCCTATATGCCTTATGCTGAGATATTATTTATTTCCGCTGAAACCGGTCAAAGAATGCATCGTTTGTTTGAATCGGTTGAGTTAGTGATTCAAAATCAAAACCTCCGTATCGCAACAGGTGTATTGAATGAAATTATGATGGAAGCAACAGCATTGCAACAACCGCCATCTGATAAGGGTAAACGTTTGAAATTATTCTACATTACGCAGGTGTCAGTGAAACCGCCGACCTTTGTTATCTTTGTAAATGACAAAGAGTTGATGCATTATTCTTACACCCGATATATTGAAAATAAAATCCGTGAAGCCTTTGGATTTTCAGGTACCTCTTTAAAATTCATCATCAGAGAACGAAAGGAGAACGAATAAATGCTTCTAAAAATCATTCTATGTTTGATTTTCGGATATTTATTTGGTTGTTTTTCAACCGGGTATTTTGTAGGGAAAATGAATAAGGTGGATATTAGAGATTATGGTAGCGGTAATGTAGGCACGACGAATGCATTACGTACCTTGGGAGCAAAAGCGGGCTTTATAACCTTGCTTGGTGATGCTCTCAAAGCAGTTATTCCAATCGTACTTGTTAGGGCAATCTTGTTTCAAGGCCTAGACTATGTACAATTACTTTCATTATACACCGGACTTGGTGTTGTGTTAGGACATAATTATCCCTTCTGGTTAAAGTTTAAAGGGGGAAAAGGAATTGCAGCGACAGGCGGAGTATTGGCAGCATTTGATCCGCTTATAATTCCAATTGGATTACCAATATTCATTCTTATTGTAGCAGTAACAAGATATGTATCCGTAGGTTCTTTATTTGTCGCTACATTATGTCCGGTTTGGATTATAATTAGATATCCGGGTCAGATACATATGCTGATCGTCGGGTTGATTTTTATGGCTTTGGCATTTTTCAAACACCGTTCTAATATTCAACGACTGTTTCAGGGTACCGAGAATAAAATAGGACATAAAGTAAAAATTGAGAACAAATAAAACTGCAACAAATAAGGAGGAGCTTATGAGTAAGGTTAGCATATTGGGAGCCGGAACCTGGGGGACTGCACTTGCAATTTTATTAGCGAACAAAGGCAATGAAGTAACAATCTGGACCAAGATTGAAAATGAAGCAAAAGCATTAAATGAAAATAGAAAAGAAGTGAAAAATCTTCCAGGAGCACAACTTCCGGAACAGGTTAAAATTACATTGGATTTGGAAGAAGCTTGTACCGATAATGAAGTAATTGTTATGGCAGTCGCTTCCCCCTATATTCGTGCTACGGCACATAGCGCAGCACCCTTTATAAAAAAGGGACAGATTATCGTGAATGTATCAAAGGGGATTGAGGATGGTACCTTATATACCTTATCGGAGGTATTAAAGGATGAAATTCCTCAAGCTGATATAGCAGTTCTTTCCGGTCCAAGTCATGCAGAGGAAGTAAGCCGAGGAATTCCTACAACAATCGTTGTTGGATCTGAAACACAGCTTACGGCCAAGTTAATTCAAGATGTATTTATGACAGAGGTATTCCGAGTATATATTAGTCCAGATATTATTGGGATAGAACTCGGTGCATCACTTAAAAATGTAATTGCTTTGGCGGCAGGCATTGTTGACGGCTTAGGCTTTGGCGATAACACAAAAGCTGCGCTGATGACAAGAGGAATCGCTGAGATTAGCCGATTAGGAATGACGATGGGTGGAAAGCTTGAAACCTTTGCCGGTTTATCCGGAATTGGAGATCTGTTCGTAACCTGTACCAGTGTACATAGTCGCAACTGGAGAGCAGGAAACTTGATGGGTCAAGGTGAAACCATGGAAGAGGCAATGATGGAAGTGAACCAGGTAGTGGAAGGCGTGAACTCCGCCAAAGCTGCACTTGCTCTTGCAAGAAAATACAAGGTAGAGATGCCAATTGTTGAACAAATTAATATGGTACTTTTTGAAGGAAAAACAACTAGAGAAGCAGTAGCAGATCTACTCATGAGAGATCGAAGAACAGAACATAAGTCCGTTGAGTGGGATTAATTATTAAATGGTAGAGCAGCTATGTCAAAGTAGCTGCTCTCTTATTATTTATAAGTTGTAATTCTAGAAAATATAAAAACTTTAAGAAATATAAAAGCTTTTAAAAATATAAAAGCTTTAAGAAAAATTGAACAATTCCTTGCATAGAAAAACAAGATTGCTTCAAGAGTAAGAGGAACTGTGAGCTTCCCAAATTGCACCGGCTTACTTGATGTATGCAATAATAATGAAGTAGACTTTTTTGCAGTAAATAGTAGGTACGGAACAATAGCTCCATCTTTTTATGATATGGAAAATATCAATACAGATATAACTTAGTAAGTGATTCATGATAATCAATTCACTTTTTATGGAGGTAATTATGTTAGAAACAATTCAAGAGATAGTAAAAGAAGCCGGTATAATTATGTTAAATGCCTTGAACATTCAAGACGGTATTGAGAGCAAGCAGGGTAGAGCTAATTTTGTAACCCAATATGATGTTGAGGTACAGACTTTTTTAATTAAAGAATTAAAAAAGCAATTTCCCGAGGCGTGCTTTATAGGAGAAGAGGGAGATAACCAGAAGGCAGTTACGGCGGATTATTGCTTTATCATCGACCCGATTGACGGTACCACTAATTTTATCTATGATTATCATCACAGTGCCATCTCGGTTGGATTACAGTATAAGGGTACCATGATACTCGGTGTCGTATATAATCCATATCTAAAAGAAATGTTCCATGCAGAAAAGGGAAAAGGCGCTTATCTTAACGGAAGAATGATCAAAGTATTGGAGGAAGGCCTTAGTGACGGAATCGTTGGCTTCGGAACAGCTCCTTATTATCGCGATATGGCAGATGAAACCTTTGAACTAATCAGAAGGTTATTTGATAAATGTTTGGATATCAGACGAACCGGTTCTGCTGCCTTAGATTTATGCTATGTAGCAGCTGGACGATTTGTCCTCTTTTGTGAAAAGGTTGTGTGCACCTGGGATTACGCAGCGGCATCACTCATTATCACCGAAGCGGGAGGTCGTATCTCCACCATGGAAGGTAATGACATGCCCTTCTCCGTACCAACCTCTGTGTTAGCTGGTGGGAAGATAGCATATGAAGAGTTTTTTGCTTTGTAAGATTACCTAGGCTAAACCTGTTTTTTTATTATAAAACAGTTGGATTGGTTTTATGTTTTGCTGATTGATATATTTAATAGTGAAATATATTAATGATATGCACTTGATTAATGGTCACTGTTTATCTTTATTATAGCACTAACTACCGTAATGGAACTGATGCCAGTGTCGATACAATGAGGAGGTACTATGTCATCAATATTAGATTTTATTAAAACAGGTACTTTGGATTTCATTGCTATTGGAACTAGTAGGAGATGTATTGAAGAAAAGCTAGGTATTCCAGATGATATATCGGTTTCAAAAACTCCGTTAATACTAAAATATGGTTCTATGCAGTTATCGGTTGATAAATCGGAAAACGAAACTGAATCAACTGTAAAGTCAATTCATCTATATTTTTATGATAACAAATTTATTTTGCCTAAAGGATTACAAATTAATGGATGGATGCCAAGTAATGAGGTTAATTCAACTCACTTTCTGCAACAGGCGGAATCTGAGAATTTGGAATTGAATATAGATGACCTTTGTACGATTAAGAATGAGCAATTAGGTTATAGATCAAAAGCTAATGTTTCTATTATATTCAATTTAGAAGACAATAAAGACAAACTTGAAAGTATTCATTATGTAAAGTAAAGAATTTACAGACTTGAAGGAAATAATAGCTGTTAGTATGACATTCCCTTTTCTTTTGCAATAATGAAAAAGGCGGAGCACCCTTCAAAGTGTGAATTACATCAAATAGACAATGAAATAATATGTAATTTGATAAAAAAGATGAGCCAATAGTCCGTGATGAAAAGACATGAGAAAAATTAAAAGAGATTACATAAGAGGTAAATTGAGGTCCAAGGCATTGAACCAAAAAAAGCGCAATTTTATAAAGGTTACAGACGATGTTGAATGTTGTCAAACGCACTGTAAATTGATCCATGTGCAACTGGTAACAACAAAAATAAAAAATTTTTATAGGACATTTTTCAGTGAAGCAATTCGCTGGAAAGTGTCCTATTTACTTTGAAAGGAATTTCATTTCCTTTCTCGTTTTATTTTATTAATCACATCGACTATCCCCTTCATGTCAAAGGTAAGGGCGAGGTAGACTCTGACTCAAAATCCGAGGCTATTTTAGACACAATGGTAGAAGGTGGTGGAAGTAATTGGAACAGTTTGATATAATATAAAATCGGCAATGCTGAAAATAAATAAGAAATTCCAAGCAGACTGTTTACGTATAGATAGATTAGTTGCGTGTGTTTTATTTATTAGTTACGTTTATTATCTAAGCTTTATTATTTGATTGATTTGATTGATTATTTTTTTAATTAATGTGACGCAACAGACAAATTCTTCGTCTTAAATATTGAAGGCCTTACATAGAAGAAAGGAATACAAAATGGATGATTTTGAAATGATTGACTTATTTTGCGAACGGAGCGAACAGGCAATTTCAGAAACGAAAAGCAAGTATCATTCGCTTCTTATGAGCATTGCATTTAATATTACAGGAAATCAATGTGATGCAGAAGAATGTGCCCACGACACTTATTTAAAACTGTGGAATACGATTCCACCGCTATCTCCTTCCTCATTAAAAGCATATGCCGCACGGATTAGTCGTAATTTTGCGATTGACCGTTATCGTAGGGCCCGGGAGGACAGAAAGCACCGTGAATTGAATGATATTTGGACGGAATTAGAACAATGTATGCCAAACATTAGTGATGAATATGGCGACGTCGAACTGAAAATTCTTATTAATGGATTTATGGCATCCTTAGTTTCAAATGAAAGGATCTTGTTTGTGAAACGATATTGGCAAGCAGAACCAATCACAGCGCTTGCCAAAGAATTTGGCTTAAAAGAAAGTGCAGTGAAGATGCGCCTACTACGTACTCGTAATAAATTTCAAAAATATTTAGCTCAGGAGGGAATTAATATATGAATGGAGACAAATTATTTGAAACCATGAATTTGATAGATGATCAATTTCTCGACGAAAGTTTAGGAACCTCAATTAAACCCTTGACAGCCAAACACAAGCATTTTGTTTGGATAAAAACGATTGCCTCAGTTGTTGCTTTATTTCTGATTTTTGTTGGAACTATAAATCTTTTTCCGGCCACTGCTTATGCTATGAGAAGCGTTCCTGGATTGCGTGAGCTTGTGGCTGCAGTAACCTATGATCCAAGTATGAGGGCCTGTCTTAAAAATGAATACGCTCAATATGTCGGTGTAAGTGCGTCGGATCATGGTTATAGTGCAAAAATTTGCTATATGGTAGTGGATGCCGGCAGTATCTCGGTATTCTTTGAGTGTGATACACCTCGCTCTACGGATAATCAGGATTCTGTATTTTTTAGTATTGATGACCCTTTAGATTCTAATGGGAGCGTACTGATGGGAAGTGGTGGATTGAGGGAGACAACTATTAAGAATTTGTATGAATTTCGAATGGATATAAATGATAATACACAAATTCCGAAATCATTTGAATTTCCAATCAATTTTTTGGGATGGAATGATAACCAGGAAAGCTTTTCAACTGTAGTTGCAAGTATAAAATTCACCTTATACCCTGACAGCTATTACGCAACTGTAGTTGACTCATATCCTATTAATAAGACATTGGAGATCAATGGGCAGACAATAATTCTTGACAAGCTCGCAGTATATCCCACAAAATCAAAGCTCTATTTCAGCACAGATGGTAATAATTCGGCTCTACTCAATGACATACAAATCACTCTATATGATGAAAAGGGTAATTCCTTTCCTGCACGTAGTAATGGAGTAACCGGAAGTATGTCTAATAATGGAGATGTTCTCGATAAATGCTATGAAAGCCCATATTTTGCGAAAGCCAAGTCAATAACAGCTGTAATAACCTCTGTAGCTTTTATGGATAAGGATTCCCAGAAAGGTATCATCAGTTTTAAAAATCGTAATATAGAAAATATACCGGAAGGTGTTAGGGTTTCGTCTATGGTATTGGGCGATGATGGCACCCTTGCTGTTTCTTTGGAAAGGGCTCCGTCCGTTCGGCGTAATAATGTATCTGCTCAGGTGGCATCCACTTTATATTATGATATTGATGGAAATACGTATGACCTGAATAATTTTTTGCATATGAGTGATGGTGGCAACCTTAAATATGAGGATTTTAAGATACCAAATTTTGAGGAAAATAAGTACATGATTGAGTGGATTTATGCTCCTTCCATGCACCTGAGCAAGCCGATTAAAGTAGAGATCAAATGAAATTAAGTTGATATTAGGGAATTGTTGCATTGTTAATACTGGGCTTAACGCAGATTGTTGTTTCTGACATTTACCTGTAATGTTTAAAAAGCCTTGAGACGTAATATAACGTGGAGGGTGTGAAACACGTGTGCAACAATGAATTCTACAAATCTTATGTTTCTAGGCTTTCCTCGTTATCGAAAAGATAACAAAGAGAAAGTAATAATTATAAACTTATAAATTACAATTCTCAATTGTTAAATTAAGATATAACTTTGGCACAGCACATCATTATTAATTAAATCATATCCAGGTTTGTTGCAATGCAAAGGCAGGTACCGAGAGAAAATATATGTAGATTACGTGTACTTCTTAGATGTCGAGAGAATGATCAAATCAGACGTGCGACAAGTCGCACGAGTGCAAATGTTTGACGAAATGCTAAAAACAGAAAGATACTGAGTATCTTTCTGTTTTTAGCATTGAGGAGTTTTTGCACGTTCTGATTGCCTCAAATGAACGAGGCATCTTTAGAAGTACTAGTAATCTACATTCAACTTTTCTCGAGATCCTGCCATTGCATTTCAACCAACCGTCCCTTTGTTAACCAACCTGCATTTGCACTTATTCAACCGTCCCTTTGTTAATCAATTCCCCCTTTGTTAACCAAAACAAATATAAATACAAACATCATAGAATGAAACTACCCTGCATATCTTTAACTATAACCATAAGGAGGTTGCTATATGTTAGGGCAGTTTGATGTTTATAATGATATTCAGGCTAGGACAGGCGGTGAAATATACATAGGTGTGGTAGGGCCGGTCAGAACAGGAAAGTCTACCTTTATTAAGAGATTTATGGATCTCTTAGTGATACCAAGTATTGCAGACGTCCATAGCAAAGAGAGGGCAATTGATGAATTGCCACAGTCAGCGGCTGGTAGGATGATCATGACCACCGAGCCCAAATTCATACCAAAGGAAGCGGCGGAAATTACATTTGATGATGAGAGTAAGGTGAAGATCCGTTTAATCGATTGTGTTGGCTACATGGTTGAAGGAGCATCAGGTCATATCGAAGACCAGCAAGAGAGAATGGTAAAAACACCTTGGTATGATTACGAAATCCCATTTACCCAAGCCGCAGAATTAGGAACGAAAAAGGTTATTAATGATCATTCCACAATTGGGATTGTTGTTACGACCGACGGCAGTTTTGGAGAACTTCCCAGAGCAAGCTATAAAGCTCCTGAGGAGAAAACAATTACGGAATTAAAGAATATCGGAAAACCATTTATCGTATTATTAAATACCGCTAAGCCTTATTCCATAGAGACAATTCAGGCGGCAGAAGAGTTGTCTGAAGAATACAATGTGCCTGTAATGCCAGTGAATGCGGAGCAGCTTAAGAAAGATGATATTACTAAAATCATGGAGAATATTTTATCAGTGTTCCCGATTTCGGAAGTGGATTTCTTTATGCCAAAATGGGCAGAAATGCTGCCGGCTGATCATTGGTTAAAAATTGACTTAATTCAGTCGATTAAAGAGTTGTTCGAAAACTTTACACAGGTAAAAGATGCTAAAGCAAATAATTTTGATACAAATAGTCAATATGTAAAACGTTTTAAAATTGATAATGTTGATATGCAGGATGGTACCGTTCGGGTCGATGTAGAATTTGATGATATGTACTATTATAAGATATTAAGCGATTTAATTGGGGTGCCTATCACAGGGGAATATCAATTGATTTCAACCTTAAAGGATCTTGCAGGCAAGAAAGCTGAATTTGAAAAGGTATCGTATGCTACGGATCAGGTAAAAGCAAAAGGATATGGAATTGTAACTCCGGTTAAAGAGGAAATTTCAATTGAAGAACCTGAACTCATGAAGCATGGTAATAAATATGGTGTTAAAATCAAAGCAAAAGCTCCTTCCGTACACATGATCAAAGCGGATATTCTAACAGAAGTTGCACCAATTGTAGGAAGTGAGGAACAGGCTAAGGATTTAATTAACTATATTAATGAAAATGCGAAAGAAAATCCGGATGGAATATGGGAGACCAATATATTTGGAAAGACCGTTCGCCAATTAGTTGATGATGGAATTAATGCAAAAATTAATAAATTAACGGATGAAAGTCAGTTAAAACTTCAAGAGACCATGCAGAAGATTATTAATGATAGCAATGGCGGTCTCGTATGTATAATTATTTAACAATTTGTTACAAATTGCTGCCCGGAAAACGAGTAAAATCGTACTGTGGCAGCATTTTTGCGTCCTCTTTAGTGCAAATTACCAAATTTTGAAATAATTATGTCGTGGAGTTGACAATATTTATCATGTTTGCTATAATACTAATGTAACATATTTAATATTTGTGTAATATTTATGTTAACAAATATTATTAGGAAACATAACATCTTGTATACTTTTGATGACGTATGGGATGACATAAATGTTCGAGTAATATCAATAATGATTTGGAGGACGTAATATGAGGAAACTTTTAAAGATTTCCTTGGCATGTGTGGCAGGCATAATTGTTTTCGCAGCCAATCCCAAAACAGCATTTGCATATGAAGAAGGTGTCGCTGGTTTCATATATGATAAGGACATCAGTGTTACAAAGGGTGATTCAAATAGCACTACATTAATAAGTATGTCAGACAGTGAGATACCGATTCCAGGATATAATAACTTGGCAGTTGCAGATGTAGACACTAACTTATTAATACGCTCTGGAGCTGGTGAAAAATCCAAAGTTGTGGGAAAGTTGCCTAAAAACGGTGGTTGTGAGATACTGAGTAATGGTAAAGATGGCTGGGTTAAGATTTCTGCACAAACCTCCAATGGTAGCATAGTTGGATATGTGAAGGGCGACTATCTAATCAAAGGAGATGATGCTCTTCGTAAGGCGAAAGAAGTTGGTAGCTATGTTGCAACAGCGATTACAGATGGACTTAATATCAGAGATAAAGCTTCAACCGATGCTGAAGTTATCGACCAGATGGCTAAGGGTGAAGAATTAGTTGTTCTTGACTCTAAAGTTTCAACGGAAGATAGTGAACACAGTGATTGGGTTAAAGTTGCTGTAGATAGTGATGATGCAGATACTGACAGTGCATATGTAGCAAAAGAATATGTTAAAATTACCTTTGAATTAGTTCGTGCAGTTAGTGTTACACAGATTAAAGTTGGAACTGGTGTTTCATCTGTTCGAGTAAACTTAATCAACGCTGCAAAGGATCATCTCGGTGAGAGATATGTGTGGGGAGGAACAAGATTAGGTGTTGGTGTTGACTGTTCTGGATTTACACAAGCACTTTACCGCAGGATGGGATATAGTATTCCTCGTACTTCAAGAAGTCAAGCATCTGGAGGACATAGGATTTCTGCTTCAGAATTAAGACCTGGTGACTTGGTATTTTACGGTAGTTCAAGATACATTAATCATGTAGCGATGTATATTGGTAATGGTAGGATTATTCATGCAAGTAATCCTAGAGATGGTATTAAAATTTCTTATATGTATTATAGATCTCCAGTAAAATATGTTCGTTATATTAAGTAATGATTTGTTCTTACAAGAGAAAATCTTGTATTGAAAAAGGTGGTTGAATCTTATGGGTTCAACCACCTTTTTATCGCAAGTACAATTGATATTGTTGATACTTATATGGTCATCTTATTGATTGTAATTAATAACTTATTACTTGTAATTAATAACTTATTACTTGCAATTAATGAAAATGACTACTTGCTTGTATTGACAGATTTTGCTTGTAATTCTATAATAGCCGTATTAAAATGAGAAAATGAATGATTAGATTGGAGAAAACGAGATGCCTTATCTTTTGATAATTTTAACTATAATATTTGCATTAGTGATTCTGAGTATGATAAACGAATATAATCAGATTAATACATTGAAAGCTAGATTGAAAGCCGAATGGGGAGAAGTGCCGGAAGAGGAATATACTTCTGAAAAGATGTCATCTCTGAAAGCATATTATTTATCAAGAAAAGAGGCAAATCTTGATGTTGATGATATAACCTGGAACGATATTGACATGGATGAAATCTATATGTTGATGAATAATACACAAAGCTCGATTGGTGAAGAGTATCTATATTCGATGCTTCGTAAACCTTGCTTCTCAGCCGACGAATTAAAAGAGCGTAACCGCCTTATTAGTTATTTTTCTTCGCATGAGGAGAAGAGAATATCTCTTCAGACTAAACTTCGCCAAATAGGTAAAATAAGTCGCATATCAGTATATGAATATATTAATCGTCTTCATGAACAGGACGCAAAAAGCAATCTGAGTCATTATCTTATGAATTTAGGATTAATTGTATCAATTGCACTCATCTTTATAAGTCCGGGAATTGGTGGAATTTGTACAGTTGCAATTATTATTAATAATGTAATTCAGTATTACAAAGAAAAGCCGCAAATCGAAAATTACTTAATTGTCTTTGCATATATCTTTCGTTTATTAAGTCAAAGCAAAGAGATATATAAGCTAAATATTACAGAAATCAAAGCTTATACAGATTTGATTAAAAAGGATGCAGATAAATTTCAGCGTTATAAAAGAAGTGCTGCCTTGTTAACTCCTAAACAGGCAAGCGGTAATTTGGCAGATTTAATACTGGATTATGTGCGTATGTTGACACATATTGATTTGATTATGTATAATTCTATGTTGAGTTTTTTTAAGAATAATAAAGAAACACTCAATCGAATCTTTGCTAATATTGGTTTGCTGGACAGTGCGATAGCGGTAGCTTCCTTTCGCGAGTATTTAATTTATTATTCAGAACCGGAGCTTATAAAAAGGACGAATCCATTTATTCAAGTGACTGATTTGTATCATCCGTTAATAGAATCGCCAGTGGTTAACTCAATCGCAGAAAGCAGATCCGTTTTGCTTACTGGATCGAATGCTTCAGGAAAATCTACATTTATAAAGACCCTTGCGGTGAATGCCATTCTTGCTCAGACTATCTTCACCTCGGTTAGTAAGAGTTATAAAGGAAGTTACTTCAAGGTATTCTCATCAATGGCACTAAGAGATAATCTTTTCAGTAAGGAAAGTTATTATATTGTTGAGATTAAGTCGCTAAAAAGAATTTTGGATCAGGTAAATGATGATATCCCAACACTTTGTTTTATCGATGAAGTGTTGAGGGGAACGAATACGTTAGAGAGAATCGCTGCTTCTTCCCGAATATTATCCTCATTGGCTTGTCAAAACACCTTGGTTTTTGCAGCAACCCATGATAATGAATTAACCCATATTCTTGAAAAGGATTATTCGAATTATCATTTTCAAGAACGTATTGAAGGGAAAAATATAATATTTGATTATAAATTGTATCAAGGGAAAACCGTTTCTAAAAATGCAATTAAATTATTGAATATGATGGGATATCCGAAAGAAATTATTATCTCTGCTGAAGATGCTGCAGAAGAATTTTTAGACAAAGGCGAGTGGAGTATGGTGAATTGAAGGGCATAATTCACCTTGCTAGTTTGCGCCTGCGCATTGTCCCGCATAAAGCGGGACATTAACCTCAGCACAAACTAGTGCAAAGGGTAGGTAGTGAAGTACGAAGTGTAATGTAGAAAAAAGTACAAAGGGTTGGAAGCCAATATAAGGGAGGAACGTTATGAACGTTGCAATATATACAGATGGATCAGCTAGGGGAAACCCGGATGGACCGGGCGGATACGGAACCGTTATCGTCTATGTTGATGCAAAAGGAATTAATCATGAAAGGGAATTAAGCGGAGGGTATAAGAAGACAACGAATAATCGTATGGAGCTTATGGCTGCGATTGTTGGACTTGAAGCATTGACAAAGCCTTGCGAGGTAGTGGTATATTCAGATTCACAATATGTTGTTAAGGCCTTCAATGAGCATTGGTTGGAGGGCTGGATTAAGAAAGGTTGGAAAAGAGGAAAAAACGAACAAGTTAAAAATGTTGATCTTTGGAAACGACTTATGAAGGCAATGGAACCCCATAAAGTAAACTATGAATGGGTAAGAGGTCATAACGGTCATCCGATGAACGAACGTTGTGATGTACTTGCAACGACAGCCGCTGATGGCTCAAACTTACTTGATGATGTTCAAACTGAATAGAGAACCCAATAGAGAAATATCCAATTCAAACCGTTGCAATCAAATATCTTTATGATATAATTGTAATGGTTTTATTTATGCGTTTATTATACAAAGGAAAGGAAATTCACCATGACTCAATTAACCCCGCTAATGCAGCAATATTTACAAATCAAAGGACAATACAAAGATTGTATTTTGTTCTATCGATTGGGTGACTTTTATGAGATGTTTTTTGAAGATGCCCACACCTGCTCAAAGGAGCTGGAGATTGCTTTGACAGGAAAGAGCATTGGCCAGGAGGAACGTGCCCCTATGTGCGGTGTTCCTTTTCATTCCGTAGAGGGTTACTTAAGCAAATTAGTGAGCCGTGGGTATCGTGTAGCCATCTGTGAACAGGTGGAAGACCCTAAGCTGGCAAAGGGAATCGTAAAACGTGAGGTTGTACGGATTGTTACACCCGGAACAAATTTAAATACACAGGTATTGGATGAAACAAAGAATAATTATCTGATGGCAATCGTACATACCACGAATGCATATGGTATCTCGATCGTTGATATAACGACCGGAGATTACTATGTGACAGAAGTGGATACGGAACGTAAGTTGATGGATGAGATTTTCAAATGGTCCCCATCGGAAATTATTTGTAACGACACATTTTTTGTATCTGGAATTAATATTGATGCTTTAAAAAGTAATAGTAATCTTGCACTATCTCCTTTAGAACCTTGGTATTTTGATGATGAATTGTGTGTTAGGGTATTGAAGGAACATTTCAAGGTGGGAACCTTGGATGGTTTGGGCTTAAAGGATTATTCCATTGGAGTGATTGCGGCGGGTTGTATCATGCAGTTTCTTCGAGAAACTCAAAAGAATTCCTTGTCCCATATAACGAAGCTTACTCCTTATACTTATGAAAAATATATGCTTTTGGATAGTTCTACGGTTCGAAATCTAGAACTTATTGAAACAATGCGTGAAAAGCAGAAAAAGGGTTCCTTGTTATGGGTGCTGGATAAAACAAAAACAGCGATGGGTGCAAGACTACTTAGAAGCTATATGGAGCAGCCCTTAATTGATTTTGATATGATTAATCAAAGACTTGAGGGTGTGAGTCAACTAAAGGATAATATGATTACCCGGGAGGAAATCAGAGAGTATCTGAATCCAATCTATGATCTGGAACGACTGATGAGTAAAATCTGTTATAAAAGCGCTAATCCAAGAGATCTTATTGCCTTTCGTTCTTCTTTATCCATGCTTCCTCATATTAAGTTTTTAATGCAGAGCTTTGATACACCTTTACTAAAGGATATTTATGAAGAATTAGATACCCTTGACGATATTCTTACACTTATCAATAATGCGATTGAAGAGGAGCCACCGCTAGCCGTAAAGGAAGGCGGGATTATCAAAGAAGGTTATAATGCTGAAGTTGACCGTTTGCGTAAAGCAAAGACAGAAGGCAAAGACTGGTTAATGGATCTGGAGACAAAGGAAAGAGAAGCAACGGGCATAAAGAATCTTAAAATTAAATACAATCGTGTATTTGGTTATTACCTGGAGGTTACGAATTCTTATCAAAGCCTGGCTCCGGAGAGTTGGATTAGAAAACAGACACTTGCGAATGCTGAGCGTTACACAACTCCTGAATTAAAGGAATTGGAGGATATTATCCTTGGCGCTGAGGACAAGCTTTTCTCGTTAGAATATGATTTGTTCAGTGAAATCAGAGATCAGATATCAATGGAGGTAAAACGAATTCAGCAATCTGCGAAGGCGATTGCAAGGATTGATGTATTTGCATCCCTCGCACTTGTGGCAGAACAAAATAATTATGTAAAACCCAATATGAATACAAGCGGTGCGATTCATATTAAAAATGGAAGGCATCCGGTTGTTGAGCGTATGATTTCACATGATATGTTTGTATCCAATGATACATTATTGGACAACAAACATAATAGAGTTTCTATCATTACCGGACCCAATATGGCCGGTAAATCTACCTATATGCGACAGACTGCACTCATTGTATTGATGGCTCAGTTGGGTAGTTTTGTTCCTGCACAGTCAGCGGAGATTGGAATAGTAGACCGTATTTTCACGCGCGTGGGTGCTTCGGACGATCTTGCAAGTGGGCAAAGTACCTTTATGGTAGAAATGACAGAAGTGGCTAACATTCTAAGGAATGCGACTAAGAATAGTTTGCTTATTCTAGATGAAATTGGTAGAGGTACCAGTACTTTTGACGGACTAAGTATCGCATGGGCAGTAGTAGAGCACATTAGCAATGCTTGCGTTTTGGGAGCAAAGACTTTGTTTGCCACTCATTATCATGAACTAACCGAATTAGAAGGTCGACTTGAGGGCGTGAATAACTATTGTATCGCCGTGAAAGAACAAGGAGAAGATATTGTCTTTTTGCGTAAGATTGTAAAGGGCGGAGCAGATAAGAGCTATGGTATTCAGGTTGCGAAATTAGCAGGAGTTCCTGCCAGTGTATTAAAACGTGCAACTGAAATCGTCAATGAATTGACAGGGAATGATCTGGCTCTGAAAGCAAGGAATCTTGCAGAACCAGAGGTTGCTACGGTTCAAGAGGCTGTGATTCAAGAGGAATTCAACCTAGAGGCATTACTAACAGATTACGCACCAAAGGATGGATTGGATACAACAAAGAGTAAAAAATCAAAAAGTACGAATCAATTATCCATATTTTCCGTATGTGACAATGAGGATATTATTACAGAATTACGAGACATTGATATTGCTAGGTTCACACCGATCGACGCTATTAATAAACTTTATCACTTACAAAAGACAATTAAAGATAGAATATAATAGTGTGAAAGTAGCAAAAGAGATTCAAGGTCGAATATTATTGTGTTGACGTTGTTAGATATAAGTTAAGGTCGAATAAAACTATGTATACGTTTTAAGATACAAGTTGAGGTCGAATATAACGGTGCGAACGTTACAAGGTACAAATCAGGAGGAAACCATGCCATATATTCATGTACTCGATGAAGTTACGATAAATCAAATTGCAGCTGGCGAGGTTGTTGAACGCCCAAGTGCCGTTATAAAGGAGCTTGTTGAAAATGCAATGGATGCCGGAGCTACGGCTATTACGGCTGAAATTAAAGAAGGTGGACTAAGCTTTATTCGAATTACGGATAACGGAGCAGGAATCGCAAAGGAGGATATTCCTCTTGCGTTTCTTCGTCATGCAACCAGTAAGATAAAGACGGCAGAAGATCTTTTGACAGTATTAAGTTTGGGATTTCGAGGGGAAGCTTTATCTAGTATCTGTGCTATCGCACAGGTCGAATTGATTACAAAAACACCTTCCTCCTTGAATGGCTTTCGATATGTAATTGAAGGCGGGGAGGAAAAATCCCTCGAAGAAATTGGGTGTCCAGGTGGAACAACAATCATTATTCGAAATTTATTTTATAACACGCCAGCCAGAAGAAAATTTTTAAAATCACCCACGACAGAAACAGGATACATAAGTGATCTTATGGAACGTTTGATGATATCTCATCCTGAAGTTTCTTTTAAATATATTGTTAATAATCAAGTTAAGTTGCAATCAGCAGGGAATAATAATAGTAAGGATATTCTTTATAATGTATATGGTAGGGATATCACCAAAGAATTACTTTCCGTAGATTTTGGGACACAAAACTTTAAAATTACCGGATATATTGGTAAGCCGGTGATTAATAGAGGTAACCGAAATCACGAAAATTATTATATTAACGGCAGATATATAAAAAGCAATGTTATAACGAAGGCAATCGAAGAGAGTTATAAGCCTTTTATGATGCAACATAAATATCCGTTTACTTCTTTGTATTTTGAGATAGCTCCGGAGTTAATTGACGTCAATGTTCATCCTCAAAAGATGGAAATTCGCCTTAAGAATAGTGAAGAGGTATATCAATTCACCTATGAAGCGATTCGTAGTACTTTATCTGGGAAAGAGATGATTCCTAAGGTGTTATTGACTCATCAGGTGGAAGCGGTGCCAAAGGCACTTGCGATTCCGGAACCGTTTGAAGTGAATCGTAGGAAAGAATATCATAATAATTTAACTACAACTACGAATGACAAGGATTTACAAAAACCCAAACCAAGCATGATTGATGGGGCACGTATTATTAATCAGAAAACGAGCTTTGGGCAAAATAATAATTTCTCTTATTCACATAATAACAGGTTTGTAGATAATAATGATAAAGTTGCAGAGGGTAATGCAGGATATTCAATTGATAATAAGGAAGATATTATTGCGGACAGAAGTATACCGGATACACTAAATCATAACGTTGTAAACATATCTAGTACGAGAATGAATTCGATTGAAGATATTAATACAATATCCAATAGGGAAGATTTAGATGCAAGAGAAGTAGATACAAGAGAAGTAGATACAAGAGAAGTAGATACAAGAGAAGTAGATGCAAAAACAGTAGACGAAAAAGCTGTCGACACAAAAGCAGTAGATGCAAAAGTTGGAGACACAAAAGTTGGAGACACAAAAGTTGAAGGTGCAAAAGTTATAGAAACAAAAAATGTCGACACAAAAGCTGAAGATACTATAGCCGAAGAAACTATAGCTTTCGACACAAAAGTTGAAGATACGAACAGTAAAAGTACTTCAACACAACCGCATATAGAAACATCCGAGCAGATGAATTTATTTCACCAAGAACAGGAAAAACAGGAAGCACCATTTCTATCAAAAAAAGGATTTGAAGAACACCGAATAATTGGACAGGTATTCTCAACCTATTGGCTTGTGGAATATAAGAAGGAACTTTATATCATTGATCAGCATGCAGCACATGAGAAGGTATTATATGAGCGGATTATAACTGCCGCAAAAGCAAAAACCTATCAATCCCAGCAACTATTACCTCCAATTGTATTAACACTCACACTAAGAGAACAACACGTGTTACAAAAGCATGAGGAAGTATTAACTAGTCTTGGTTATGAGATTGAACCTTTTGGAGGAAATGAATACTCGGTTAGAGCAGTACCGGCTGATTTGTACGGTATTTCTGAAAAAACATTATTATTAGATTTTATCGATGAACTAGGGGAAGATACTTCTATTACTGTGGTAAATTCCTCTACAATTGTAGAACGAGTTGCATCGCTTTCTTGTAAGGCAGCGGTTAAGGCGAATCACACCTTTTCAACAATGGAAGCATCAGAATTAATCAAAGAACTTTTGACGTTGGAGAACCCTTATCATTGTCCACATGGAAGGCCGGTTATTGTATCCATGAGCCAAGTTGAATTAGAACGAAAATTTAAACGAATATTGTAGAATGAGAGGAACACCATGAGTTACAGACCGTTAATCATATTGACAGGGCCAACATCAGTTGGAAAAACACAATTATCTTTAGCTCTTGCAAAAGCAGTGGGGGGAGAGATTATCTCAGCAGATTCCATGCAGGTGTATAAACAGATGGACATCGGTACAGCTAAAATCCTGCCGGATGAAATGGAAGGCGTTGTGCATTATTTGATTGATGAATTTGAACCTGATGAGGAATTCAATGTTGTTCGATTTCAGCAATTAGCAAAGCAATATATGCAACAGATTTATGACAAAAATAAAATACCGATTCTTGTTGGGGGCACAGGCTTCTATATTCAAGCGGTGTTATATGATATCGATTTTACGGAAAATGATAATTTCTCTACCTATCGAGCGGAATTGGAGGAACTTCAAAAGGAACATGGAGAAACCTACTTATACGATATGCTCAAAGTGATTGATCCGGAAAGCGCAGAAGCGATTCACCCTAATAATGTAAAACGAGTGATTCGAGCACTCGAATTTGCGAAGCAAACCGGAGACAAGATATCTGAGCATAACAAGGAACAAAGAGATAAGGAATCACCGTATCAGTTTTGCTACTTTGTATTAAATAAGGATAGAGCGAAGCTCTATGAAACCATTAATGCGCGTGTTGATAAAATGCTAGAGGACGGCTTGTTGGCTGAAGTAAAAGCACTATCAGCGAAGGGATATACCAGGGATATGGTATCCATGCAGGGCTTGGGCTATAAAGAAATATTAGCTTATCTTGACGGTGAATATTCCTACGAAGAAGCAGTGGAAATCTTGAAACGAGACACTAGACATTTTGCCAAGAGACAGTTGACTTGGTTTAAACGTGAGAGAGAAGTAACTTGGGTGAATAAAGACGAATTCTCCAATGAGCAAGAGACGTTACTATATATGTTGAATTGTTTGAAAGATAGAAATATAATTAATGAAACATAAAATTATTATGTAGACCTTTTCGATTTAACAATACATAATAATGTTATGTAAACTATAACGGAGGATGAAGCATTGGAAAATAGTTATTTGAATGAAACATATACGGCAATGGGAATAGACCAAAAGGTTATTTCTTATTGTGAGAAGATAGAACAAACCTTACAAGAGCGTTTTCGTAAAATTGATCTTGTTGCAGAAATAAATCAAATGAAGGTATTGAAGGCAATGCAAGATAATCGTTTGAGCGATGTACATTTTGCGGCAACCACCGGATATGGTTATAATGATATTGGAAGAGATACCTTAGAGAAAGTATATGCCGATGTATTTAAAACAGAGGATGCGCTTGTAAGGCCCCAATTAATTAGTGGTACACATGCTTTAACAGTTGCTTTAGGTGGTAATTTAAGACCGGGTGATGAGATATTATCACCAGTAGGTAAACCCTATGATACGTTAGAGGGCGTAATTGGTATTACCCCTTCGAAGGGTTCGCTTGCGGAATATGGAATTACTTATTCTCAGGTGGATCTATTAGCAGATGGTGCTTTTGATTGGGACGGAATAAAAGCAGCCATCAATGAAAGAACAAGATTGGTTACAATTCAACGCTCAAAGGGATATGCAAGTCGCCCAACTTTATCGGTAAAACGGATCGGTGAATTGATAGCATTTGTGAAAGCAATTAAACCAGAAGTAATCTGCATGGTAGATAATTGCTATGGTGAATTCGTTGATGTAGTAGAACCTACAGAAGTTGGAGCAGATTTATGTGTTGGTTCTTTAATAAAAAATCCTGGCGGTGGTTTGGCACCAATCGGAGGTTATATCGTAGGTAAAAAAGAATTTGTAGAAAATGCCGCGTATCGATTAACTGCTCCAGGGCTTGGTAAAGAGGTAGGTGCAACCTTGGGATTGAATGCGCCGTTGTTTCAAGGATTATTTCTAGCTCCACAGGTAGTAGCAGGAGCTATAAAGGGAGCAATCTATGCTTCGAATATTTATGAAAAGTTAGGATATACGGTACACCCTAATTCAACAGAAGATCGTTTTGATATTATTCAGGCAGTAACCTTAAATTCTGCTGAGGCCGTAATTGCTTTTTGCAAAGGAATTCAAGCGGCAGCTCCGGTAGATAGCTATGTCACTCCAGAACCATGGGCTATGCCAGGATATACCTGTGATATTATTATGGCTGCCGGTGCCTTTGTGCAAGGTTCTTCGATAGAACTTTCTGCGGATGCTCCAATCAAGCCCCCATACACAGTGTTTTTTCAAGGGGGATTAACTTGGTTTCACGCAAAATTTGGTATATTAATGTCGGTTCAAAAATTATTTGAAGTAGGCCTCCTTACACTATAATCAAATGCAACTGTGATCAAGGTGTTGAAATTTTTGATACCATATCTTGATTCTCAAATTAGTGGATAAATAGATGTTGTATTCCATTGGTATAAAAAGACGATTTTTAGGACTAAAAAAATTTAATTCTAGGACTATAAAAATTAGTTTCGAGTATACAAATTTATCTCATTATGGTAAAATGTAATATAATTATGATATAATACGAAATGTGTATGAATTCTTAGATTAGAATCACTAGTTGATTGAATTTTAACGAAAGGAGACAAGATACATGGCCAAATTATCAAGGTCATTAGGTAAAAATTACTGGGCTTTGTTTCTTTTATTGTTACTGGGTATTGTGGTAGGTGGCTTTGGTGGTTATCTGGCAAGGAATATTGAGTGGTTAAATTGGTTAAATTATGGTAAGGAATTTTCCATAGGAGGTTCAAAGAATAACGTAGTTACTTTGGATTTGGTAATAATCGTTTTACATTTTGGACTTCAGATAAAAATTACAATTGGAAGTGTAATCGGAGCAATAGCGTCCGTTTTCATTTATAAAAAGTTATAAGAAGTTATTGAAAGTTATATTTCTATCATCCAACTGATTTCTTGGAGAGAAGGTTGAAAGTAATTAAGTTGTTTACTTTCAATTTAGGAGGATGAAAATGAGAGAAACTTATTTAACCGTCAAAGAATTACCTGTTTCAGAGCGCCCGTATGAAAAATGTGAGAAATACGGCGTTAGTATACTATCCGATGCGGAGCTTTTAGCAGTGATACTAAGAACTGGAACGAAGCAACTAAGGGCAATTGATTTAGCGATGAATTTATTGAATTATTCACCGTCACACAAAGGATTAAAGGGACTGAATTATCTAACGATGAAGGAATTAACCAAGATCAAGGGAATTGGTCGTGTTAAAGCAATTGAACTTCAGTGTTTAACTGAAATTACCAAAAGGATGTCTAAAGAAATACACTTGGATAAATTGAAATTAGTCACTCCTCAAAGTGTGGCTGATTATTACATGCAGGATATGAGGCACCTGACAAGGGAACAGGTGCTGCTTTTAATGATGGATTCGAAGAACAAATTAATACAGGATATGATTATATCAGAAGGAACCGTCAATACTTCCATTATGCCTACTCGAGAGATTATGGTGAATGCGTTAAAGTGTGACGCGGTTAATATCATTCTTTTGCATAATCATCCTAGTGGAGATCCTACCCCAAGCACAGAAGATATTCGTGTTACGAAAAGATTGACGGAAGCATCTAATTTAATAGGTGTTACGCTTATGGATCACATTATTATTGGCGATAATAGATATATTAGCTTTAAGGAACAAGGGATTATATAACCTTAGATAAAAAATGAATATAACCTTTCTTATGAGCTACATAAACATATTTGTTGAAACATAACAGGAGGTATCAATTAGAATGGCTTCAAAAGTATATGGTATAGATTTTGGTACGAGTACTATTAAGATATATAAAAAGGGACAGGGTATTGTTTTAGATGAGCGTAATATCATCGCTGTATCCAATAAAAAGAATGTGATTGCTTCTGGCGATGATGCATTTGAAATGTATGAAAAAGCACCGTCTAGTATTTTAGTGACATATCCAGTACGTAACGGTGTCATAGCAGACGTGGCTAATATGATGGCGTTACTGACTACTTTTGTGAAGAAAAGTAGTGGCTTTAAACGTATGGGCAGCTCTGATTTTATTGTTGCTACCCCAACTGATATTACTGAAGTAGAGCGACGTTCCTTTTATGATTTAATCGCTAGCTCAGGCTTAAAGGTTGGCCGTATTAAAATAGTAGAAAAGCCGATCGCAGATGCGCTTGGTGCCGGACTAGAAGTTATGACTGCGAGAGGAGTCATGATAGTTGATATTGGAGCAGACACAACAGAGGTTTCAATATTATCACTTGGAGGAATTGTTTTAAGCAAACTGATTCCAGTGGGTGGAAATAAATTGGATGAGTCAATAAAGAATATCGTTAAGAAAAAATATAATTTATTTATTGGAGATAAGACAGCTGAGAACATTAAGAAAAAGCTTGCATCTGCATTTCCAACCTTACAGGCTTCTGTAAAAGTATATGGTCGTGATGTAGTGACCGGCCTTCCTAGTGAGATGGAAATTAATTCAACTGATGTCTTTGAGGCGATTTCTGAATACCTATATTCTATTATTGATGCGATACGAATTATATTAGAAAGAACACCACCGGAGATATCCTCTGATATAATTGATAGCGGTATCTATATTACAGGTGGATCTGCAAAAATATTTGCACTGGATGAACTTCTTCATAAAGAAACCGACTTGAAAATCAATATTTGTCCGGATCCATCTAATACTGTGGTGAATGGTTTGGGCAAAATCATTGAAGATAATAAGCTCCTAGCTTTGGCAGACATGATACGACCGAAAACTTATGCATAATATTGTTACCAAATCAATCTTGTGTAGATGGGATGATAAGTATAAAATATGGAAAGGGTAGTGTAAACTTTTCATATAACTAAGGTGGAGATAAAAATGAGGCGAAGGACAAAAATCAAGTTAAATCCAAAGCATGTTTTAATCACATGCATCATTTTGTTATTGGGACTAATTGTATTCTCGTTCAAATTTGGTGAACAGTTATCGCCGGTTAAGGATGCGGTTGGTACTGTTATTACTCCAATGCAAAGAGGTATTAATTCTGTTGGGACATATATCTCCAAGGGGATTGGTAATTTAAAAAGTATTCAGGAACTTCAAGAGGAAAATGCGAAACTGAAAGAAGAAGTGAGTACTCTTTCTTATACCAATAATCTGCTTCTTCAAGACAAATATGAGTTGGATGAGCTACGTAATTTATACAAACTGGATCAAAAGTATATTGATTATCCCAAAGTTGCAGCTCATGTAATCAGTAAAGATCCAAGTAATTGGTATAACATATTCAAAATCGATAAAGGAACGAAAGACGGATTAGCCAAGCATATGAATGTCATGGCAGGAGATGGTCTGGTAGGTGAAATTGTCGAAGTACATTATAATTACTCAATCGTTAGAGCAATTATTGATGATAATAGTATGGTCGCCGGAATGTTTTTAAAAAGCTCTGATGAATGCGTAATCCAAGGGGATTTGCAGCTATTGGACAGCGGCAAGATTCGTGTTAAAATGATCAATAAGGATGCAAAGATTAGCGAGGGTGATGAGATTGTTACATCTCGTAGCAGTAATAACTTTTTACAAGGAATTTCAGTTGGCTTTGTAAGCGATATTAAGACAGCAGCGGACAATTTGACTAAAACAGCATATTTAACTCCAACAGTGAACTTCAGCCATTTACAGGATGTATTAATTATTACCAAGTTGAATGAACCATTGATAAAATAAAAAAAGTGGGTATCTATGTGAAACGATTTATAATTTATTTTCTTGAAATATTAGTTTGTTATTTGCTTCAAACAACATTATACCGGTTTGTCAGTCTGGCTAATATAATGCCTAATATACTATTGATACTTATCGTTTCGGTAGCTTATATGCGAGGTAGAATGACAGGGCTTACAATTGGTTTGTTTGCTGGTCTTCTGGTAGATTTGTTGTATTCTAGCTATGTTGTAGGTATACGTGCCTTATTATTTATGTTGGTTGGTTATGTAATAGGATATACTCATAAATATTATTCCGATGATGATTACACCTTACCTATTATAATTATTGCGATCAGTGATTTGTTTTACAATTTCTTTTATTATGTTATTGAGTATTTGCTTAGGGGTCGCATGAATTTCTTCTTCTATTTGAGAAGAATTGTTTTTCCAGAGATTATTTATACAGTGGCAGTTTCGATATTGTTGTACAAGCTGTTACATATAATCAATAATCATATGGATCGTAAACCTGAAAAGGAGGTATAAGATTGTTTGATGTATTTTTGGATTATGTAAAAAAAATAATAAAGTCGCGAATTTTTCCAATTACAATCATATATCTCATTTTGTTTGCAATTGTTATTCATCGATTATTTGTACTTCAGATTGTAGAAGGACCTACAATCCAAGCAGCAAATGATATAAAGTCATCTCAAACAAGGGAACTTGATAGCCCTAGAGGGAATATCTATGATTATAAAGGTAGACTTCTAGCATCAAATTCTTTATCCTATTCGGTAATCATGACAGATAACACAAGTATTAAGACAAATGAGCAAAAGAATGCTATCATTTATCAAATGATAAAACTAATTGAAAAAAATGGTGATACTCTTGATAATGAATTCTTTATTAAAATGAATGATAAGGGCCAATTAGAATTTACCGTTAAGGATGGATCAGATGCCTTGACTCGTATAAAAAAGAGTGCTTTTGCTTATGTTTTGAAAGACAAAAAGGATCTGACGGAAGATCAAAAGAAAGCAACGGCCCAACAAGTGTACGATTTTTTGCGTACAGGGGAAGGTTATAAAAATCAAACGACTATGTTTGGTATTTCAGATACTTATTCAGTAGAAGATACTTTAAAAATAATGAACATTCGTTATATGCTTTTGTGTAATTACCCCAAATATCTATCCATTACCATTGCTTCTCATGTCAACAGTAAAACAATTGCAGCAATTGAGGAAAACGGAGCAGATTTATTGGGTGTTGAGGTACGTCAAAAAGCCAATCGTGTTTATACAGATGGCATTTATTTCTCTAATCTTATTGGGTATACGGGTGTTGTTAGTGCTGTGGAATATGATGACTTTAAAAAAGACGGAAAAGACTATAATCTGTCAGACCTTGTTGGTAAGACCGGGGTAGAAAAGACTTATGAAAGCATTCTTCGTGGTACTAAGGGTAGTGAAGTTGTCAGTGTAAATACCTATGGCAAAGTAGAAGAGGTTAAATCAATGGAGGAACCGGTTGCGGGTAATGATATCTATCTTACCATTGATGCTGATTTGCAAAAAACAGCATATCACCTTTTGGAGAGAAAATTAGCAAATATTCTTTTAGAATTTATTACACCAAATATGAATTATGGTACCAAGGGTGAATCAGATAAGAATATTTTGATTCCTATCTACGAGGTATATAATGCACTAATTAATAATAATATCATAGATATTGAGCAATTTAAGGCAAAGGACGCAACTGATCTAGAGAAAAATACGTATGGTAAATTTAAAACGAAAAGAACAGATGTATTTAAACAGTTGAATTCTTACTTAAGAATGGATAATACAACCCCTAATAAAAATGCTGGCAATATGGAAGGCTATTTGGATTATTTTTATTCTGTAATGGTTAATAATGATCTGATTATCAAAGGTGTTCCAAATGATGATCAAACATTACTTGACTATAAAAATGGTAAGATTAGTTTAAGTAAATTTCTTCAGTATGCACTTGCAAAAAATTGGGTGAACTTAGATAAACTAAAAGTAGGTAGCAAATATTACAGTACAGAAGAGTTATATCAAAAATTAATTAGCATAACAGAGGATAATTATCTAAAGAATGACAGTACTTTTAATAAAAAAATATATCGTGATCTGATTTTCTCATTTAAATTAACAGGAAGTGAAATTTGTCTTTTATTAATTGATCAAAATGTGATAAAATGTAGTGAAGACGAGGTGAACAAATTAACATCAGGTAGAACATCAGCGTATAATTTTATGAGGAGTAAAATTGATTCCTTAACAATTACACCTGCAATGTTAGCTCTCGAGCCATGTAGCGGATCAGTAATAATTACAGATCCTAAGACAGGGGATGTTCGTGCCTTAGTTACTTATCCAAGCTTTGATAATAACAAATATTCCGGCAAGATTGATACGGCATACTATAATAAGGTTTATAATGATTTGTCATTTCCTTCCATGAATCGTCCTTTGATGTCTAAAATTATTCCCGGATCCACCTTTAAGATGGTAACCGCTTTTGCAGCATTGGAAGAGAATAAAGTTAATAATTCTGAGTATATTTTTGATAATTTTGAATTTGAAAAAACCTTACCGCATGCATTTTGTATGCATCATCATGGTACGGTGAATTTAACGGATGCAATTAAGGTGTCATGTAACTATTTCTTTTATGAGATGGGATGGAGATTAAATGGTAATTCCGGCTCAGCAAGCAAAACCCTTGGAATTAATAAATTAGAGAAGTATGCTACACTTTTAGGATTAAATGAAAAATCAGGTATTGAATTAGGTGAATTGGCTCCTCAAATGTCTAATGTGGATGCGGTTCGTTCTGCAATTGGACAAGGTACTAATTATTTTACACCTGCTCAAATTGCCAAATATGCTACTACGTTATCAACTCGTGGGACATGTTATGATTTGACGGTACTTGATAAAATCGTAAGCAACAAAGGGGAATTAATTAAGGATAATAGTGCAAAAATATCTCATAAAGTTACTGAAATTAAGGATTCAACCTGGAATGCTGTTTTGGAGGGTATGTACGACGTGGCGAATGAAAGTGGTGGTACTGCTAATAGCTACTTCAAGAATTTCGGTGTGAAGGTTGCTGGCAAAACAGGTACTGCCCAGATTAATTATTTTCATCCGAGTAATTCTTTATTTGTATCCTTTGCACCATTCGAGGATCCCAAAATTTCTCTTACGGTTGCAATTCCTAATGGATATTCGTCTACTTATGCAGCTGCTTTGGCAAAGGATATATACTCCTATTATTTTGGATACGCAGATGAGAAAACACTGTTAGAAACTCATGGTACAAAGAAATCAAGTTCATATGTGGATTAAGCGTAGCAGGCGGATTTGACCTAGATGTTTTCTGAAATAAGCTGAAAAGGAGTTAATCAATGAATAATACAGTCATAATAAAGGGCAATAAATATGGTATCGTAGTTGTTTTAAGTCCTGATGTGGGGTTTGAGGAGTTAAAGCTTATTATAGCCGAGAAGTTTAGGGAATCCAGTAAATTTTTTGAGAATGCAAAGATGGCAATTAGCTTTGAAGGTCGTAAATTAACGAATGAGGAACAGAGAGAGATTCTTGATGTAATTAGTGAGAATGCTGATATGCATATCGTATGTGTTATGGATAATGATGAGGAATTACAGGATAAATTTCAAAAAACACTTGACCAAAAACTAATGGAATTATCGAATAGTACCGGACAATTTTATAAAGGTATCCTTCGTTCAGGAGCGTCATTAGAATTTGAGACCAGTGTCATTATTATTGGCGATGTTAATCATGGTGCAAGAGTTGTATCCAAAGGTAATATTATTATACTGGGTTCTTTAAAAGGCACAGCATTTGCTGGAGCCACCGGGAACACGAATTCCTTTGTTGTTGCACTAGATATGAGTCCAACACAGATTAGAATAGCAGATACAATTGCAAGAGCGCCGGATAAACCGTTACCAGGAGATGCGAAAGAAGCAAAAATAGCATTTTTAGAGGAAGGAAATATTTATATTGAACCGCTTAATAAGAATGTTTTACAGGATATTAATTTATAAGCGGAATAATTAAATATAAATTTAATAATTAATGTGGATAATCCGAGTTAGAAAAGGGGATTATTCTCAATGAAATGAGGAAAAGCTCTCACATCATCGAGGGGTAATCCTCGAATAATAAAATAAAGGATTGGTGGAAAAATGGGTGAAGTTATTGTAATAACATCCGGCAAGGGTGGTGTAGGTAAAACTACAACTACTGCAAATGTCGGAACCGGTTTAGCAATGCTAGATAAGAAAGTTGTTTTAATAGACACTGATATTGGTTTGAGAAATTTGGATGTGGTTATGGGCTTGGAAAACAGAATTGTTTATAACTTAGTAGATGTTATAGAAGGTACCTGTCGTATCCGCAATGCCTTAATTAAAGATAAGCGTTATCCGAATTTATACTTATTACCCTCCGCACAAACAAGAGATAAAAGTGCAGTTTCACCAGAGCAGATGAAAAAACTTGCCGATGAACTTAGAGAGGAATTTGATTACATATTATTGGATTGTCCTGCAGGAATAGAGCAAGGCTTTAAAAATGCTATAGCAGGTGCGGACAGTGCATTAGTTGTTACCACACCTGAGGTATCAGCAGTCAGGGATGCAGATCGTATTATTGGGTTACTTGAAGCCAATGAAATGAAGCAGACACATCTTATTGTTAATCGTATTCGTATGGATATGGTAAAGCGTGGTGATATGATGTCAAGTGATGACGTATGTGAAATCCTTGCAATTGATCTAATCGGAATAGTACCAGATGACGAGAATATTGTTATTTCTACAAACCAGGGTGAGCCGTTAGTTGGTTCAGACTCAATGGCAGGTAAAGCTTATATGAATATCTGTAGAAGATTAGTTGGTGAAGAAGTACCATTCTTAGATTTAGAGGAAAAGCAGGGAATATTTAGTAGGCTGTTTAATAAACGTAAGAAATAGGGGGTTGCATGATGGGCTTATCAGATTTTTTTAAAAAGAAGGGGACCGGAAGTATTGCTAAGGACAGACTAAAATTGGTCTTGGTATCTGATCGTGCTGGCTGCTCTCCGGAAATTATGGAACAAATCAAGAATGATATTATTAGCGTAATATCGAAATACATTGAAATAGACTTGGACGGTTTGGATATTAAGATTACACAGACAGAGTCAGAATCGAATAACGGCTCCGTACCTGCATTATATGCTAATATTCCTATTAAAGATTTAAAGACCATCAAGAAATAAGGATGAAAATTGATGTTTAATTTTAAGCAGTATGATTTCAAACGATATAATTTTGCTCTAATCATTCTTGTATTTGTTATTGGATGTATTGGAGCTTACCTGATATTTCAGGTGGATCCGAGTCTTTGGAAGAAACATATAATTGGTATCATCGGTGGGATATTCATAGCAGTAATTGTATCAATATTTGATTATCACTTTGTGTGTAGCCTTTATATAGTTCTTTATATTATTAATTTAATGTTACTTGTTATGGTAAAAGTGATGGGCGTAACTATAAATTTTGCAAAAAGATGGCTTGATTTAGGAGTTATGATGTTTCAGCCATCGGAACTTTCTAAGGTGATATTAATCATCTTTATTGCGAAGATATTTAGTATGCTCAGACATAAGATTAATAGTGCTTGGGTGTTATTATTAACAATAGCATTGGTGGGAATTCCTACCTTTTTAATATTGATACAGACAAACCTATCAACTAGTTTAGTAATCGCATTTATTTTCATCATTATGGTGTATGCTGCTGGGTTAAGTTGGAAGATAATTGTACCTATTTTAGTCATTGGATTGCCAACAATATGTGGTTTGTTCTGGTATGTACAACAAGATTATCAAATTATATTACAAGATTATCAGCAAGATAGAGTAATGTCATTTTTACATCCGGAGGAACATCAGGATTTGCAGTTTCAACAGGATAACTCCGTAACATCAGTAGGTTCAGGACAATTATATGGTAAAGTATTAGATGATAATGCTGGTGATGCGCGTAATTATGATAAACTACCAATAGCAGAGAGTGATTTTATTTTTGCTGTTGCTTGTGAAGAATTTGGTTTTATTGGAGCATGTGTAGTAATACTATTATATGGAGGTATTATTTATATTTGTACGATAACGGCTAGAAAAGCACCTGACTATATGGGGATGCTATTGGCAATTGGAATAGCCTCTTTATTTGCTTTTCAGTTATTTGTTAATATTGGTGTTGCTACAAAGATTTTGCCGAATACGGGTATTCCGTTACCGTTTTTAAGCTCAGGCTTAAGTTCTTTAATTAGTGGAACACTTGCAGTAGGAATTATATTGAATATAAGATTACAGCCACAAAGAACCAGAGGTATGGGTAAGGAACTATAAATCACAGCCGAATAAGGCAGAATGGAGGAAACATATGAATATAGGTATGATTGCTCATGATGCGAAGAAAAAATTAATGCAGAACTTTTGTATTGCGTACCGTGGTATCTTAAGCAAGCACAATCTATACGCAACCGGAACTACCGGCCGTTTGATTGAAGAAGTAACAAATCTAAGTGTTCATAAATATCTAGCTGGACATCTTGGTGGAGAACAGCAGTTGGGTTCTCAAATAGAACATAATCAGATGGATATCGTTATATTCTTACGCGATCCACTTACCCCGAAGTCCCATGAACCGGATGTTAATAATATCTTCCAGTTATGTGATAAACACAATATTCCGTTGGCAACAAATTTAGCAACAGCAGAACTGTTGGTAAAAGCGCTAGAACACGGAGACTTAGATTGGCGAGAATTGTTTAAATCCTAATTAGATGCTACCAATTTATTAAACAGGAGATGTATTGTTAATGAAAAAGAGAATACTGGGTATTATTTTGGTGGCAACTATGATGTTTACCGGATGTCAAAAAGCATCCGACCAGTTTCTGCGTTATGAAGATACGGCATCTGATGCTAAGGCTTTCAATGATAATTTATTAACGCAGGAAGATTTTTTTGGAAAAAATCTCACCGTTATCTCACGTGATAAAGATAATGGGGGAGATACTGTCTTGACGGCAGGGGCTTTATTATTCGTTAATAATACAAAAAAACAAGCGATATATGCCGATGATGTTTATAAAAAATTATATCCTGCCAGTCTGACAAAGTTAATGACTGCACTGTTGGCGTTTAAATATGGAACATTAACGGATAATGTGACTGTCAGTTACAATGCATCTCATATAACAGAGGTTGGAGCAAAAACCTGTAAGTTACAGGAAGGTGATGTGCTCACATTGGATGTATTATTGAACAGTATGCTTGTTTATTCTGGTAATGATACAGCAATTGCTATAGCAGAACATATTAGTGGGAGTGTAGAAGCTTTTGCTAATAAGATGAATCAAGAGGCAAAAAATATTGGTGCAGTACATTCCCATTTTGTCAATCCGAACGGTTTGCATGATGATAACCAATATACAACTGCATATGATTTATATTTGATTTTTAATGAATTACTAAAATATGATAAATTTTTTAATATTATTAATCAATCCTCTTACATTGCAAATTATGTAGATAAGGATGGTAATGAAAAACAGAATATATTTGAAACTACGAATCAATATTTAAAAGGGGAAGCTGCTACGGATCCAAAACTAACAGTGGTAGGTGGCAAAACTGGTACAACCAGCAAGGCAGGTAATTGTCTTATGTTGTTATGTAAAGATAACAATAACGAGGAATATATTTCAGTTGTTTTAAAAGCAAATGGGACTAATGATTTGTATAAGGAGATGTCTCGTATGTTATCTAAGTTCAATCAATGATTATAAATATAATCATTTTAGTAATGAAAGTGTGGTATTTTATTGTTGTCTTTAATATATAATTGTACTATAATAAATTCATAGTATTAAATTTGAAAAACAGGTAACAATTACTAGAAACAATTTAATATCTGGTACCGCACATTGTTGCGCCCACCATAAGGAGGAGATTACAATGATACAGATAATTTCAGGTGAAAAGGGTAAAGGTAAGACTAAAATTCTTATCGAGAAAGCAAATACTGAAGTGAGAGCTGCCAAAGGAAGCATTGTTTATCTTGACAAAAGCAACAAACACATGTATGAACTAAGCAATAAAATTCGACTAGAGAACATACGTGATTATTCCATTGAGAATCAAAGTGAGTTTATCGGTTTTATCTGTGGTATCGTCTCCGGCAACCATGATTTGCAATCAATTTATCTGGATAGTTTCCTGAAAATAGCGTATATTAGCGAGAATGATCTTGAAACTATATTTTCAAAATTAGAAAAGATATCGGAACAGTTCCATGTAGATTTTGTTCTTAGTGTATCGTTGAATGAGAGTGTATTACCAGAAAACGTTAAAAAGAATGTAATTGTATCTTTGTAAGATATTTTAAAAATGATAAAGGAGCGTACGCTATAGCGACGCTCCTCTTTTAATCCATAAAACATTATTCGTTTCTCAATCTTCCAAAGAAGCTTAAGGCATATAAACCGGAAACACCTACCAATGCATAAACAATTCTGGAAATTAAGGTCATCTCTCCAAATATAAATCTTACTAAATCAAAACTAAAGAAACCAATCAGCCCCCAGTTGATTGCACCTATTACTACTAGGGAAAGTGCGATATAATCCAATGTCTTCATAAAGAACCTCCTTCATTCAATAATTAATTTTAAGCTCTTTCCATTAAATAATATTAGAAAGAGAGAACTCTCTGATAATAGATTAACCATATTTGTCATGTTTATTCATAATGAGAAATTTGACCTATCTATTACTGAAATAAAAATAAAGACTTTAAAAAATAGCATAAAACAAGTATAATATAATGAGTATTACCTATTAGGAGGCATAAATTTGAGCGATCAAAGTAAGGTATTAAAATTTAAAAAACGCAAAAACATGAGTATTGGTGTAGTAGTGTTTTTGATCTTATTTTTATATATTGCAATTAAAGTGGGTATATACTTAACTAAGGAGCAGTTAACGATATATGAGGTTCAGGAAGGTACTACTGCTATTGATGATAATAGAATAACTGGGTTAATTCTCAGACAGGAGCAATTAATTAATACTTCACAAGATGGATATGTTACTAGTTATCAAAAAGATTGTGCTCGTATTGCGAAAGATACGCCACTTTTTTCAATTAATAATACACTTGTATATCCATCAAATACCGTTAGTAACTCTACGAATGACTGGACTCAAAGAGATATTGCTCAGATAAAGCATGAGATTAAAGCTTATACTAACAATTATTCTGATAATAATTTTGGTACAATATATGCTTTTCAAGATGATATTAAAAGTACGATCATTGATATTCAAAATAATAACTTAGTGATTGAAAATGGACAAGCATCAAATGATGCAACAACATTAAATAATGCAGTAAATAGTCAGATAAGTGGAATTGTAACATATTATAAAGATGATTTTGAAACAGTTACTCCAGATCATGTTACTGCAGATATGTTTAAAAAGGCCAATTATAAAAAGACGAACTTAAGAACCACCGATAAAATTAAAAAAAATACCCCAGTGTGTAAAATGATTAATTCGGAAATATGGAACTTAGTTCTTCCGTTGACGAAGGAACAATTTAATAAACTTAAAGATAAGAAAAGCATATCAATAACGATTTTAGAAGATGGCTTAAAATTGACTCCATCCTTACAGCTTGAGACAAAAGGCTCCGATTACTATGGAATTCTAACCTTTAATAATAATATGTCCAATTATATCGCAGAACGTTATCTGGATGTTGAGTTATACTTTGATTCTGCCGACGGTTTGAAAATTCCAATCTCTTCACTTATCAATAAGGAGTTTTATGAGGTTCCAAAGAATTACTTTATTCAAGGCGGAGATAGTAAACAGAATGGGTTAACGAAAGTAGAATACGGTAATAATGGAGATATCAGTTACCCATTTGTTCCTACTGATATTTATTATGAGAATGATACATTCGCATATATTGATTCACAAATATTTAAACCTGGAACTAAAATTCAAGCACCAGGGAAGAAAGATCAATTTACATTATCAAAAACGAAAGAATTAAAAGGCGTTTATAATGTTAATCAAGGATATGCAGTCTTTAAGAGAGTTGAAATACTTTATCAAAACAACGAATATTGTATAGTAAAAAGAGATACCAAGTATGGGCTGTCCGCTTATGACCATATTGCCTTAGATAGTAAAATGGCTGTTGAACAAAAGATTATATATTAAATATTAGCTGCAAATTTTAATTCATGAGGAACAATTATTGTAATTACTTGTAAGTTACCTTATGTTGGAATAGGAAGAAAGGAATAATTTGAACCCTTCATAAGGATGGGAAAAGAATTATTAGGATTAAAGTTGATGAAAGAAAATATAAAAGAAATTGAAGAACGTATTCAGGCTGCTTGTGACAGGGCAGGTAGACTACGCAGTGAAGTTACCTTAATTGCTGTCAGCAAAACAAAACCGAATGAAATGCTTGAGGAAGCCTATTCCCTTGGAATGAGACATTTCGGTGAGAATAAAGTGCAGGAGTTGGTTGGTAAATATGAAACATTAAACGATAAATTTGAGGAAAGAGTGTATTGGCATCTAATCGGACACTTGCAACGGAATAAGGTGAAGTATATTGTGGATAAAACAGCTCTTATTCATTCGGTTGATACGTTACGTTTGGCAGAACAAATTGAAGAAGAAGCTGCGAAGAAAGATATAATTTGCGATATTTTAATTGAAATAAATATAGCGCAAGAAGATACAAAATTTGGAATTCGTACTGATGAAATATACACACTTTTGACGGAAATTAAGAAGCTTTCGCATGTGCGGGTACGTGGACTTATGGCAATTGCCCCATATGTAGAAAATGGCGAAAAAAATAGGGAGTATTTTAAGATTTTGCGAGAATTATATGTTGACATCAAAACAAAAAACAATGATAATAATTGTAACGGAAGCTTGATAAATCCGCACTTTTTTGATACTCTCTCGATGGGTATGACAGGAGATTTTGAAGTAGCAATAGAAGAAGGTGCCACGATGGTTCGAGTTGGGACAGGCATCTTTGGAGAAAGAGACTATTCTAAAACAATTTAATATAGATAGGAGAATTGAAATGTCGAGTATTTTTAAAAACTTTTTAGATTCAATGAAATTAACAGAAGATGAAGAAGATGATGATTTTTTAGATGAAATTGAACAGGATGAGAAAAGGGCAAGACGCGCAGAGAAAAAGGAAGCTAAGAACGTAAGGTTTGAAGAAACTGTAAAATCCCAATCATTTGCTCAACAACCAACTGTAGCGAGTGAGTTCAAGAAAGAAAAGGTGGCCAAGATGGAAAGAAGTACATTGAATAAAGTTGTGCCAATCCGTACCACACCCAAGGGTCTTGAAGTGTGTATTATGAAACCGACTTCTTTTGAAGACTCGCAGGAAATTTGCGACACGCTTTTGACGGGAAGAGCAACCGTAATTAATTTGGAAGGCTTTGATGATAAATTAGCGCAAAGAACCATGGATTTTATCTCTGGTTCGGTATATGCGATTAATGGAAAATTACATAGAATTTCAAATTGCATTTTTATTGTGTCACCTGACACGGTTGACATATCGGGTGATTACCTGGATTTAATACAGGAGAACGGCTTTGAGCCACCGACATTACAGTCAAGATTTTAAATTATGATGAATATAGATAAAGAGGAACAGATATTAAGAAAAAGACTATTGGATTTAGCGAATGCCTCATATACAAGAGGCATCTGTCTCTATTCGGATTTTTTGAATTTAAATGAACAGAATATATTTTTTAGTATGAAGAATGAATTACCTATGACAAAGTATTTTGCTTACGGAGGATATAGCGATGCCGAGAGGAAAATACTTTGTTTTTATGGTAAAGATATTATGGTTGATGAGGATAACGTAGTATATCCTATCTCATGTATTAAAGTTGTACCACTCAATCAGAAATTCAGTGATGAGTTAAATCACCGTGATTTTCTAGGTGCGGTTTTAAATCTTGGATTAGATCGTACTAAGATTGGTGATATCATCATTCTTGAAAATGAAGGATATGTGTTAGCGCATAATAGCATATCACCTTTCATTATGGACAACCTAACTAAGGTAAAACATACCATGGTAAATTGTTATCAAGTAGAATATAAGGACTTTCAATATCAGCCAAAGATGAAGGAGATTACAGGGACAGTTTCTTCCATGCGTTTGGATGCAGTTCTTGCTGTTGCATTTAACAGCTCAAGGAGTAGTTTGTCTGGTTTGATTGAAGGTGGAAAAGTATCTGTAGGTGGGAAAGTTATATTATCAAATAGTTATAATTTGAAAGAGAATGATGTGGTGTCAGTTCGAGGACATGGTAAGTTTAAATTTACCGGTACCTCCTATCAAACGAAAAAAGGACGGTATAGTGTTAAAGTACTATTATATGTATAAGAAATCTCGTAGGAGTTTATGCGTTGATACAATAAAGAGGAATGGATAAGGAGGAAAGCATAACCTTATATAGTATGATTAATGCGGTTGTGCATCTATATGAATAATTTACTTACAATTAATTACGAAAACAAACCGGAATATGATATTATGCTAGAAGTTGATTTTGAAAAATTGCCAGATAAGCTTACATCGTTAGGCATGACAAATCGAAAGTTTATGATTATTACAGACAGTAATGTGGGTAACCATTATTTGGAACAAGTAAAGGTTAAATTGCTTTCAATATCGACCCATGTGCATTCCTTTACCTTTCCTGCAGGGGAAGGAAGTAAAAATCTAGATACGGTAAGTCAATGTTATGAACAACTCATAATTGCAGGATTTGATCGAAATGACATATTGCTCGCATTAGGTGGCGGTGTAGTAGGAGATCTTACGGGATTTGTTGCATCAACCTATTTAAGGGGAGTGCGTTTTATTCAAGTTCCTACGTCATTACTTGCTATGGTAGACTCTAGTATTGGTGGGAAAACAGGAGTTGATTTTAAAGCATATAAGAATATGGTCGGCGCGTTTCATCAACCTAAGTTAGTATTTATGAATCTTGCAACCTTGTTATCACTTCCGGATCGTGAATATTATTCCGGTATGGGTGAAATAATCAAACATGGTCTCATCAAAAGCTCTTCGGATTATGTATGGTTAAAGGATAATCAAAAAGGAATTGAAAGAAAAGATCTAGATATCATCAAAGAAATGGTATACCGTAATTGCAGTGTAAAGAAAGCAGTAGTAGAAAAAGATCCAAAGGAGTTAGGTGAAAGAGCATTATTAAATTTTGGACATACCATCGGTCACTCTATTGAAAAGTTAATGGATTTCACTTTGCTACATGGAGAATGTGTGTGTATTGGTATGGTTGCAGCTTCTTATTTATCTTTGTTACGTGAAAACATCACGAAAACTGATTATGAGGATATTGTCGCGACAATAAAGCTGTTTCATCAGCCGGTATTTATATCTGGTAAAGCACCCGATGAGGTTTATGAAGTAACAAAATTAGATAAAAAGATGGATTCAGATCAGATCAAATTCATCCTATTGCAAACAATGGGTAACGCAGTAATTGATTCTACAGTAACGAAAGAAGAAATGATAGCAGCAATCAAGGCTGTTGTGTATTAAAAGGAAATTATGAAATTTCCAATTTAGAATGTGTTATTCATTCTAAATAGATATATGTAATATATCTAATATTATTTTTAATAAGAAAAATTACGCACGATAATAGGAGGAAATATGAAAGCAAGAATTAAGAGTATTATATTATTAATTGCCCTTATTGGAATAGATCAATTGGTTAAATTTTGGATCAGTAGTAACTTGATGAACAAAGCACCTATTATAATTATTCCAAATAAAATTTTAAATCTTCAATATTATGAAAATACCGGTGCAGTATGGGGGATATTAAGTGGTAAAGTAGATTTGCTTAAAATTCTTACCCTAATGATACTATTAGTTATTATCTTTTTGTATTTTAAAATACCGGACGGCAAGCGATACAATGCTTTAAAACTAGTGGCTATCTTTATTGTAGCAGGTGCACTAGGTAATTTAATTGATCGATTCTTCCTTGGACATGTAGTTGATTTTATTTATTTTGAATTTATTAATTTCCCTTTGTTTAATTTTGCTGATTGTTATTTGACTTTATCTTCAATTGTATTAGTTTTCTTAGCATTGTTTTATTATAAAGATGAAGATTTTGTTTTTTTAGAAGATGTGTTAGGTAAAAAGAAGAAATCAGTTAAGTCAGGTGATAATATAGAAGAAGAAAAAGAAGATATAAAAGAAGAAAAAGTAGAAGTAAAAGAAGACGCAAAAGAAGAAGTATGAGAAAAAGTAATTGAAGAAACAAACAAAGTTAAATAAAGAACAAACAAAGTTAAATGAAGAAACAAACAAATTTAAATAAAGAAAAAACATTTATAAGATAAATATAGACAACAATGAGAGCGATACTGTTAGCAAAGATATATCAGTTAAGCAGTATCTTTACAAGAAGAGTCAGAAGGGAAGGCATCATACTTAATGAAGGATAAAATACTGGAAGTTGAAAAGCTGGAACTTGACATTAATACTATTAAAGATAATAAAAAGGATCATTATACAAATCAAGAATTAGTGGAGAGCGAAGAAGAACTTGAAACTATGGAATATACAGTGCTTGAGGAGGATAACGGTATTCGTATTGATAAATATCTGACCTCCATTCAAGCGGATCTTACTAGAAGCTATATTCAAAAGCTTATAGAAGATGGAAGCATTGCAATGAATCAAAAAATAGTCAAAGCGAATACCAAAGTGAAAACAGGTTCGATAATTACGATTGATATTCCTGAACTCAAAGAAACAGAAATTGTTGCTGAGGATATTCCGCTTGACATTATTTACGAAGATAAAGATTATATAATAATCAATAAACAAAAGGGTTTGGTGGTACATCCAGCTGCAGGTCATACCTCAGGTACTTTGGTAAATGCTTTATTATATCATTGTAGGAGCGAATTATCAGGAATTAATGGTGTTTTACGTCCTGGAATTGTACATCGAATCGATCGTGACACCACTGGGGTTATGGTGGCGTGTAAGAATGATAAAGCGCATCAGTTCATTGCGGATCAGCTAAAGGTACATTCCATTACTAGAAGGTATCAAGCGTTAGTATATCATTCATTTAAAACAGATGGTGGAAGAGTAGAAGCTCCCATTGGAAGAGATCCAAAAGACCGAAAGAAAATGGCAGTTAACTATAAAAACGGAAAAACAGCAGCTACGAACTATAAAGTAATTGAAAATTTTCATAATTATTCACTCATTGAATGTGCCTTAGAAACAGGGCGAACGCATCAGATAAGAGTTCATATGGCAAGCATAAATCATCCTCTGCTAGGCGATACTGTGTATGGTCCTGGCAAGGATTCATTCCGCTTGGAAGGGCAGGCACTTCATGCAGAAGTAATCGGCTTTATCCATCCTACAACAAAAGAATATGTAGAATATCATGCGCCACTTCCTGATTATTTTACTCAACTTATTGAGAAATTGAGAAATAAGGGGTAATGTTTGTTGAAGAGAAAAGCGATTAACGAACTGATTAAATGGAAAGAAACACAACCTTACATTCCTATTTTAATAACGGGAGCAAAAGGTGTGGGAAAGACCTATCTAGCTTATGATTTTGGTAAGGCTTACTTTGAAAATATCTGTTATATGAATTTTGAACGAGAGCCGCTGTTGAAAAAAATGTTTTTTGCCAAAGATTATAATTCTCTAAAGGCGCAGATTTTATCGCATATGCAGCCAATTCCAGAACTTAATAATGAAACAGCAATTTTAATATTGGACGAAATAATTATAAACGAGGAAGTCATATATTTTTTGGATACTTTAAAAATCTTTGAACTCTTTCATCATATCATAATGATATCGAGCTATCCTGTATCCTATGAGCAAAAGGAAAGATTTCAAAGATTATTTTTATATCCTCTTGATTTTGATGAATTTTTACGAGCCACAAACAATGAATGGTATATTGAATTGATTACAAATCATTATAATAACAACAAAAAGATTCCCGATATTGTACATAAAGAACTACTTGAGATTCATCAATTATACTTGAAAATTGGTGGTATGCCAGGTGCCATTAATGAGTATTTAAACTTAGCCATGTTAATCAATATACCGGAGCAACATAATTTTGTAATTGGTTCTTATCAGGATTCTATTCTGAGAGATTATGCTGATAGCGAAGCCTTTAAGATGAAACAAGTATACAGCAGCTTGGTTTCGCAATTAATGAAAGATAATAAGAAATTTCAATATAGATTAATTCGTAAGGGCACAACGCATACAATGTATAAGGACGCCATTCGAAGATTATCTGATATCAACTATGTTATAAGGTGTAATCGTATCTCAAATGAGCAGCTAAAAGAATTCAATTATAATTATAAACAATTGGAACGTATTAAAGATACAATTAATTTCAAGTTGTATTTTTCTGATACCGGATTGTTATTTACAAAGATTTTAGAAGAATATGGTATAGTGCATGATAAGACACAGCAAAAAGCAATTCTAGAAAACTATGTGGCACAATCACTTCAATCAAATCAATATCCGTTATTATTTTGGGAATCTGAATCAATGGCTAAAGTTGATTTTGTTATTTGTAAGGATAAAAGACTTGTTCCCATTGAAATTCATGAAACTAAGAATACTAGATCAAAAAGCATTAGTATATTAAAACAAAAAGCTAACTTTGATTATGCAATTAAAATATCAACGAAAAATTTTGATTTTTCTAACCAGATAAAATATGTTCCAATCTATGCGGTCTTTTGTATTTAACAGAAAAATCATATCTTCATTATAATAGGATTTGTATCGAAATATAAACAATAGAGATATGTTGGAAGTCCTCTAAAATAAAGTGGTTGACAAAGCTGTTCTATTATAATAGTATAAAGTTCTAAGCTTGTCTACTGGAGTAGATGTTTAGTATTCATAGTATGTATTATTGATTTTATTAATAGAATACCAACGAGCATTTATATGGAATTTGCTTGTGATTTATGGATTCTATAGTAGTAGAATTATTAAGTTTAAAGGGGTGCAATTGCAAATGTCGTCGATACCAGATATACGGTTACACGAGGGTGAGCTTAATATTATGGAATTGTTGTGGTCGAATAAAGCGTTAGCAGCAAAAGACATTTCCAAAATTATTAAGGAGTACATAGGTTGGGAGAAGAATACTACCTATACTGTAATTAAGCGATTAATTGAAAAAGGAGCGGTAAAACGCGAAGATCCTGGCTTTGTTTGTCGCGCGACGATATCGAAGAGAACAGTGCAATCGATAGAAACAAAAGTATTGCTAAATAAATTATACAATGGTTCGTTAAGTACTTTCTTAACTGAATTCCTAAAAAATCAAGATTTATCGAAAACGGAATTATTAGAACTTCAAAGGATAGTTGGTGAGCAGAGATTTTAAAATCTCTGCTCTTATTATTTTTTGCTCTTACTATTTAATATTTCAATAGTGGTAATCAATTCCTGTTAAAAGTAGACAATTATGCATAAGTATGATATAATTTACAAACATTAGCAATTTTATATGTTGCTAAAATAGAAAGTGTAAAAAGGAAGAGGTGATTTTTGGGGCATAAAGATAATATTCTATTGACAATCCTGTAACGATGAAAGGTGAGTAATTATGTACAAACATTTAAATGTAACAAATCAGATAACAGAGCTCTCCAAATTATGTGAAAACCGTACCAGAATAGACCCGGAATTGTATGTAAAATATGACGTTAAAAGAGGATTGCGCGATATAAGTGGTAAAGGCGTTGTAGCCGGTTTAACAGAAATTGGTGAAGTGAAAGCCTATGAAATGGTGGACGGTATTCAAGTCCCATGTGCAGGTAAGCTTTACTATCGAGGCGTTGATGTGGAAGATATTGTAGAAGGATTCGTTAATGAGAATCGATTTGGATTTGAGGAAACTACATATCTATTATTATTTGGATCACTACCGACAAAGGCTCAGCTAGAAGGATTTAATCAGATTTTGATGGATTACCGTCAACTTCCGATTGATTTTGTTCGAGATATAATTATGAAAGCACCAAGCAAAGATATGATGAACACATTAGCAAGAAGTGTTCTTACTTTATATTCTTATGATGAAGCCGCTGATGATATCAGTATTCCAAATACACTTCGTCAATGTCTGGAGTTAATTGCATTGTTTCCGTTGTTATCCGTTTATGGATATCAGGCATATCGACATTATCATGATGGTGATAGCCTAATTATTCACAGGGCTAACAAAAATCTATCCACAGCCGAAAATATTTTATATATGCTTCGATCAGATAGTAATTATTCTGCGCTTGAGGCAAAAATTTTGGATATAGCATTAGTATTACACGCAGAGCATGGCGGTGGTAATAATTCAACCTTTACCGCGCACGTAGTTACTTCCTCAGGTACAGATACATATTCGACTATGGCTGCTGCGATAAGCTCATTAAAAGGTCCAAAGCATGGTGGTGCTAATATTAAAGTAGTACAGATGTTTGAGGATTTAAAAAGGAATGTAAAGGATACCAAAGATGAGAATCAGGTTCGGGAGTATCTAAAAGATTTACTTCATAAGAAGGCATTTGACCGTTCCGGTCTGATTTATGGAATGGGTCATGCGGTATATTCACTTTCTGATCCACGAGCTAATGTTTTTAAAAATTATGTAGAACTTCTCTCTAAGGAAAAGGGTAGAGGGGAAGAGTTTGAACTATATAGTATGGTAGAGCGTCTTGCTGCTGAGGTTATTGCAGAAGAACGTAAAATTTATAAAGGCGTAGCTGCCAATATTGATTTTTACAGTGGACTAGTTTATAGTATGTTAGATTTGCCGAACGAATTGTTTACTCCTATTTTTGCGATTGCAAGAATAGTAGGGTGGTCAGCTCATCGCATTGAAGAATTAATTAGTGCGGGCAAAATTATTCGACCTGCATATAAGAGCGTTATTGAAATAATTGATTACATTAATATTGAAGAAAGATTATAATTTTTAGGAATTACGTAAAGCGGAGCTGTTGAGACAGTTCCGCTTTTTAACAATTACAATTAAGGATGTATTATTTATAAATCAAATAAAAGGTTGATACAAATTATAATTATGACCCTGTTCCGCTATAAGATTTTGCTCCTTTCATCCAGAGCAGATAACTTAAATAAAAGAACAAAACACCGATAAATGGAGATAGCCAAGTAAGCAAGGGAATTGCGGTTGTTCTTAAAAATAGCAGGCTAGGATAATAGGCAATAAACGCGATTGGAATGATAAATGTAAATAGGAAACGAAAGATTGGATTAAATATAGTAACAGGGTATTTGGCATAATCTTTAAACTTATTCGCTGTTACCATGATATAGCTTGAATTAGCTATCCAGAAGCAGCTTGCAGCGGATATATTCATTAGAGCTATTATAAATAAAGAAGAAGTTAAAGTAGCTATAATCAGTTTGCACAATATGAAAAGAGAAAAAGGGAGATTTAACTTATTCCATGAATAAACCACCGTGCCTATTCCAAAGACAAATTGTCCGATTCCCTTTACATCGAATATCTCCGAAGTGTAGTAAAAAAATAAATTAATCGGCCTAAAACAATACTTAATAAAGTCACCGGAATAAACATAATATCGTAGGTTCCAGTTGTTATCGAAGAAACACTGTACTGGAGTTAAAGCAATCAATGAAAATCCGTATAAAAATAACATCTCATGGTAACTCCAACCCATAATGGATGGGAAGTTATTAAATATAATCCAGAAAGAGACAAAGCCAAGGATGTTCGTAAAGATGATTCCAAAAGTAGAAATGATAAAGTCCGACCGATAACTAAGTTTACTCTTTAAATCCTGGATTAATATTTTTTTATATATATTGCAATAAAAGCGTAGACCTTTTCTTTTCATGATTTATCTGTTAACCTCCATTCACAGTAATAATCTTTAAGGATTTCTTCCAAAATATATCACTTATGATACCTATGAATAATACCCAAAAAAGTTGGACACCTATCATGCTTACTCGGGTTGCATTTGACATATTGTGATCGATCAGAAGTCTTAAAGGCGTATTATAAATAGCTTGGAAGGGTAGAAACATAACAACGTTACCAAATACAGTAGGAAAGAATGCTAAGGGAATCGTAGCACCTGAAAGAAGAGAAACAATGACTTCCTTCATAATATTGATACCCCAGGTAGACTCAGTGTATAAACATATAGTGGATACAAAAAAATTAATGTAATAATTAATTATTAAACCAAAGATAACTCCGATTATGAAAAATATAAGATTTACACCTAAATGTATGGAGCCCTTCACAACGATGTAAACAATGATTGAGGTTGGTAAAAAGGTTATAAAAAAGGACATTAAATTTCCACCAAAATTCTGAAAAAACATATAACGACGAAAATTCATGGGCTTTAACAGATTCAAAATGATTTTACCTGTCTGGATATCCCTTCCCATCAGAAATACCATATAATCTTCCATAAAATAAAATAAAGCAGTTGCAAGAACCAAATATACAATCGTATCTTGAAAGGTCATGCCGTTTACAACAGGTGTATTGACTGAAGCATATATGGCCTTCCATAGATAATAAACGATTACAAGGTAAATCAAATTCCCTATTATAATAACTGCGGTACCCAGACGGAACTGAAGAGCTTCAATCATCCCGGCTCTTACAAGGGTTATATACTTTTTTACATTCACAGTAATCCCCCTTCGTATATTTTCTTTATAATACTTTCTGTTGAAATTTCTTTTAACTTCATATCTTTAATGCGATAGTTATTTTGAATCGTATTTAGAATATTCATAAGTAATACTTCATCTTCTTTAATCAGAATTTCGATCCATTCCTCATTCTCATTTACCGTAAGAGAAGTTGCATTAGGAAATTCATCACGAAGCTTGTGCTCAATAATGGAGGAGATATCATCCGTAGACCCCTTGATTATATTGTTATTGTTTTCCTCGAACATAACCTGAAACGTGCGATAGGAGCCAAAGAAACGCTTTAAATTATTGATATCATCATCGTACAGAAGGGCTCCTTTATCAATAATTACAATACGCTTGCAAAGAGCATCAACATCTCCCATGTCATGAGTGGTCAGAATAATGGTGCTTTCTTTCTCTTTGTTTAAGGTCTTTATGAGTTCTCTGATTTTACTTTTCATGGATACATCAAGTCCAATCGTAGGTTCATCTAAGAATACGACCGACGGATTATGTAAAAAAGCTGCTAGAATATCGCATAAGGTTCTTTGTCCAAGGGACAATTGACGCACCGGTTTATGCAAGAGGGATTCGAGATCCACGAGAGTGCTGTATAGTTCCATCATATCCTGATAAGCCTTATCATTTACCTGATAAATGTCTTTTAGAATTTTAAAGGATTCAATAACCGGTAAAGCCCACCATAGCTGGGAACGCTGACCAAATACAACACCAATTTCCTGTGCATTTTGCGTTCTTTTCTTATAAGGTATACGGCCGTTCACAAAAATTTCTCCGTTCGTAGGTTCCAGAACCCCGGTCATCATTTTGATTGTTGTGGATTTGCCGGCACCGTTTGGTCCAAGATATCCTACAATTTCTCCTTTTACGATATCCATTGTTATATGACTGACTGCCCTTACTATGGTATAATCTCGAGACAATAAATCGCGAATACTACCTTTTAAGCCTTCCCTACGGTTTAAAACTTTAAATTCCTTCGATACATCTTTTAAGGTGATTATCTTATCCATAATCTTTATCACTCCCCGTTCTATACATTTTATAAAACAAATTTTATCTGTTTTGGGATTTTAAACCAAGTTTATAACGGCTTTTTTTATTTGTCAATATGCTATATAGATATTAATAAATTGAATGAAACTACATTTCAATATGAATTTGATATGTAGTTTGTTACTAAGTTATGAGATTTGTGATGCTACATTATATCTTGTAAATTTTTCTTGACGATACCCGAAAGAAAAGCGTATAATTACTAACAGTTGAACAACTGTTCAACTGTTAGTAATTAATCAGGAGGTATTTATGATTCGAATTATTGGAATAATAGAGGTAATAATATTCTATTTTGCCTATTTTTTAAAGCTATTTCTTCAAAAAGAGAAAGGGATTAAAACAAATCAATTAGGTAAAGGGAATAAGGATAGAAAAACGGTATGGATAGAAAGTTTATTGAGATTATTTAGTATAGTTATCGTTGTTGTAATGTTGGTTAGTATTATTCTTAATAGCTTTTTGATAAAAGACATGGTGATTAGGGGGACAGGGTTAATTTTATTTGCAGCAGGCACCTTGTTATTTATTATTGCAATGATAACAATGCGGGACAATTGGAGAGCTGGAATACCGGAGGAAGACAAAACAGAAATGGTTACCATAGGTATATATAAGATTAGTAGAAATCCTGCATTTTTTGGTTTTGACTTGACCTACATAGGTATATGTTTCACATTTGGCAATATTATTCTTGTTCCATTGGCTGTCGTTACTATAATTTTAATGCATTTGCAGATATTACAAGAGGAAAAGTTCTTGAAAAAAACATTTGACAAACAATATTTAAATTATAAAAATAGAGTAGGTCGATATTTTATGCTATTTTAAATTTAGCTTGTGTCATAAGTCATCCGCAATGGAAATATTGAATATATGCACTTATATTCATTTTTAACGTTATATTTGACTTGTGACACTATAACGAGATAGAATATCTAGTTATAATTATAAAAACGATCAAGGAGAAGATATTATGTCAATTCATAGCGAACCAGATTTTAAAGCCCTAGAAAATAATATAACTGATGTTATAAAGGAAGAACAGATTAAATTAGGATACAGAAGTGAAACCATTCGATTATATTACCCCATGGAATCAATAAATTTATTGCTAGGAGGTAATTATCTTATTAAAGAACTACCTGCTGTATTAGATCAATTCATTAAACATGTAAATACACGATTAGGGAAAGTAGCATATTCCAACAAAGATAGTAGATTTTGCTTTATCATACCTTCAAGTGGTGTAGAGTACGTGCATGAAAAACTGGAAGATAATCCTTTTCTACAAGAATTCATTGATCAAATTGGTACACATAACTGTACACTTGATGACATATTGTTAATATTTCATCGTTATTCTGACGAGGTCATTTGTAAGAAAATGAATTCAGAGGAATTTGATTATTTGATATATTTTGTTAATGGAAAACCGGATGCTTATAAGTACTGTTTGAAATTTGAACATAATCATGCGATTTATCACCGTTTTACAAAAGGAGATTATGATAGTTATAATTTTGAATAAAAAATAATATCATTTGAAACTATTATTTAAACTGCAACAGAAATGACACCAATTATTTAGTCGAATTATATAGAAATATTGTAAAAATTGCTCTGATTATCTTAATAAGTGCTAAAATATTGCTATTCAATTGAATTATGCTAGTATTATGTTATAATAATATTTAAAATTGTAAGTATTTTTTAGCAAATAATAATGATGGGAATATAACGGTGGTATTATGATGAAAATTTCAGGCAAGAAGATAAATAATAATAAGTCAAGAAGAGTTAGGCTTGTAATACTAGGGTTAATTATAAGCGTATTTTTATGCTCATGTAAAAAAATTAATGACGATGAAAAAACTATATTTTTACAAGATGAAAAGAAAGATATTTTTAAGTATACATATGTTCAACGTGGAGACATTGACTTATCATACGAAGTATCAACTAGTTATGTACAAGCTAAGTCAGAGAATTATGCTTTTTCGGTTAAGGATCGTGCTATAAAAAATGTCTGTGTTAGTGAGGGAGATGATGTTACAAAGGGTCAGGTCTTAGCGGAATTGGATAATGATAATGTTGAAGATAAAATAAAAGAAAGTAACTATGTTGTTGAAAAAAATACTACCCTTATAAAGCAAGCGAAACAGCAAAGGGCTGTTGATTTGCAAGAGGCAGAAGATTTATATAACGTTTCTAAGAAAAGTAGCTCTGATAAACTTGAATATAATAAGAAAACAAATAATATTAATACGAATTACGACCAAACAATAGAAGATTATGAGAATGCAATTGAAATAGAAAAGCTCAAACTGGATTCTTACCATAAGAAAGATGCGGAAAGCAAAATCTACTCTGGAATCACTGGTACAGTCTCTTTTGTAAAACCAAATTTAGTTGGCACTTATTCGGATCCAACGGAAGCAATTATCACAGTTGTAGATAATGCGAATTGTGTCTATGAAACAAGTGATATGGAGTATAAGAGCTATTTCATTAATAAAACTCAGATTGATTTACATGTCAAGAACGGAGATCAGGTTAAGATTTATCATGTAAAACCGACGTCATTACCATTATGGAAGAGTAAAATGGTTTTTATACTGAAGGAGGAAGGCTTTACTCCCAAGGTTGGTGATTACGGTTATATATATGCTAATTTAGGCCATAGGAAGAATGTTTTGTATGTTGATAAAAAAGCAATACATAAGGCGAATGGCAAATATTATGTCTATGTACTCGATAGTGATGGTAACCGGGAGATGAAAACTGTAACAATTGGATTACAAGCAAATGAATCAACTGAAATCGTAAGCGGTCTAAAAGAAGGCGAAAAGATAGTTCTGACGATGGACAGTATATGGGGTGAATGATGCAAACTAAAAAGTTTAAAATAGTTATAAGTTACATATTGATAATTTCATTAATCTTTCTTTGTAGTGGATGTGCGAAGTCAAAGGATAAAGAGAGTTCTAAAGATTTGACAGCGAAGGATTTGATTGAACCGAAGGCATCGCACGATACTTCAGTGAAAGCATTTTATGGAGATATTGCTAATGCCGAAGTGATGGATGCAAGAGTTAGCCCTTTAATTAAGTATTTGACTTTTGATAAGCCAGTTATTTTTGGAGAATATTCCGTTCAAATAGGAGATGTAGTTAAAAAGGGTGATATTATAGCAAAATCTTATACAGCTGATACAGAAACTACCCTAAAAGAGTTAAAGAAGCAATTGCAAAACATGAAAGATAAGCATTCCTATGAACAAACTTCAAAGGGATATCAACTTAGTGTTTTAAAATATCAATTACAGTCTATTAATAAGAAAAGTATGAAGGAACAGTATATATCAAAAAAATCTGAAATTGAACGTATAGAGCTTTCTATTACACAGTCAGCTGATATGGAAAAGATTGAGGAAGAACATCTTAATCAGCAAATAGCTGATTTAAGTAATAATAATACAGCATATACGATTAAAGCTCCTTTCGATGGAGAGATAGTTAGTCTATTAGATATAAGACAAGGGGATCAGGTTTCAACTGCTGCGAATGTTGTAGCACTCGCTGATAATTCCCGTTCTATTATTCAAACTAAGTATATTGAAGAGAATGTGTTATCTCAATATTTGCGTATATTTGCATTTATTAATGGTAAGGAATATGAAATTAAATATTCTCCTTATAATAATACGGAGTATAAAAACCTAATTGCTGCCGGTGAAATTCCGGTAGGTAACTTTGAATTTAAAGACCCAGGCAATGAGGGACTGATTGGATCTTATGCGGCAATCGTATTATATAAAGAGGATCATAAGCATGTTTTATGCGTTCCGAATGCATCAATTAATACTGATTCAGTTGGTAACTATATTTTTAAAATTGAAAATGAAAAAAGAGTTCGCTATGATGTTAAGATTGGAATTACAGATGGGTTATATACAGAGATAATTAGTGGTGTAAAAGAAGGGGATAATGTTTATTCCCGTGATAATAATGTTAGTAATGAATTTTCAGATCAGGCAGTTGTTAAAACTGACTTTAGCAAGGAATTTCAACAAGATGGTGAAAAGGTATGGATGAATGAAAAGGTATTTACCTTTGATACACAAGGAACTAATTTTGTTTTTAACTCCTATGCGGTAAAGGAGAATGAAGTGGTTAAAGCGGGTCAGGCAATTGCTTATGTGATCCCGACCAAAGATGAAGTCACGCTTGTTGAAAATCAATTTGAACTCAATGCTTTGAAGAAGAAGATAGAAAATTTAGAAGAAGTATTTAACAAGAATCTGAATTTAATGACTGACGAAAAAAGAAAATTAACATCGGATAATGAAAAACAAATTAAAAGCTCACAGATTAATCAATTGAAATTAGATTACCAATATCAAAAATCAGAATTATATAAGCAACAAACTGATTTGGAATTGATAATAGAGAAATTATCAGCAATGGCTAAGGTATCAAAAATAGTTGCAAAGGAGGATTGCATTATTACAAAACTTGGGCAGTTAACAAAAGGTGATCAGATACAGCCCAATTCAATAATTGTAAAAACTGCGAATATCAATGATTTTTATATTGCTGTTGATGATACAGAGGGATTATTAACTTATAAACAGAAAGTTTCCATTGATGATGGTAAGAAAAAAACCACAGGCACTGTAGTAACTACATGGAAGGCTTCACTTCCCTTATCATTGCAGAACCAAAAGGCTCTTATACGTGTAGCTGATACAAACAGCATAGAACATGAACTGGTTAATGTTATTACAAAAGCTTCAGTCATGAATCAAGTATACCTAGTGGATCGATCCTATATCTATATTAATGAATCGAATTCTTATGTAAAAGGAAAAGATAAAGATGGTAATATAGTGAGTAAAGTATTTATTCCGGGTGGGTATAATGATCAATACTGTTGGGCCGTGTCCGGTCTTCTAGATAATTTGAAACTGATGAAAAATACAGATAAGTAAAGGGTATGGCGTAGATATGTTTCAATACTTATTACAAAAAATAAGAAATAAAAAATGGATGATTATAAGTCAGTTAGTTGGTATTATTCTTTTGATTGGAATAGCAGCATCGAATCCGATGTATTTAAATGCGGCACTATCTAGGATGTTGACGGATGAATTTCAAACTCAAGTTGAGAAAAATCAAAAATGGCCATTTGAATTAGCTGTGTCAAAGAATTTTGAAATCAATGAACAGACAGCTGATTTCATTAAAATGGATACCTTTATGAATAAGCTTCCTGACAATTTTAATGTAAATTTACATAACGGAATAAGATATAGTCAATTAGAAAGTGATTTAGCGACTTCTTTATTAGGCAGAGAAGAAAATAATAATAAAGTATATAATTTGTCCAGTTATACTAATATGGAAAATCATATAAAAATTGTTTCAGGAAGAATGTATTCAAAGGATATAACAGATGGTAAAATTGAAGTAATCGTTAGTGAAGCTGCAATGGTGCATCTGGATGTTCTGTTGAATGAAGAACTAAAGCTTAAGACTTATAAAACATCGGATGGAAAACCGATGGTGATAAAAGTCGTAGGTGTCTTTAAAGAATCAGATTCTTCAGAAATGTATTTTACAAATAGTCCAGATGATATGAATACACAATGCTTTCTGGCAGAGCCGTTATTTGACAAACTTTTTGTGACGCAGAATTTGCTGATTAATAAAATGACTATCACATGGTTTGACCAGATGGAATATAAGAATCTAAATATTAATAATCTTGATAATATTATAAGCGAAACTTACAATATTACTGGCGGTGAATACAAAAATAATATTAAATCCAATAATTATTCTGAAGTGTTAAACAATTTTGATAGTAAGATGGTAAGAATTCGTACAACTTTTTGGATTCTGCAGATTCCTTTGTTGATTTTGTTATGTGCATTTTTGTTTATGATTTCTGGACAGATGTTAAAAATGGAGCAAAGCGAAATTTCAGTTATGAAAAGTAGAGGTGCCAGTAGAATGCAAATCATTGGTTTGTATTTCTACCAAAGTTCCTTTCTAGCATTATTGGGTCTATTAATAGGAATACCATTAGGGCGACTGTTTACGAGTGCTTTGGGAAGTACCAATGAGTTTTTAGAATTTACAAGCTTACGAAATTTGAATATTCAATTTTCAGTTGATGTGTTTATATATGCAATAATAGCAGCTATATTAACTATAATAGTAACTATTATACCTGTTTTCCGATATAGTGACATTTCTATCGTAATTTTAAAACAACAGAAATATCAAAATAAGAAACCTATTTGGGAACGGTTTTTCTTAGATTTTATTTTAATTGGTATTTCATTATATTGTTATTATATGTATTCAAAAGATACCACAGGAATTGTTGCTTCCGTATCAACTGGTAAAGGAGCGGAACCGTTATTATATTTGGGTAGTTCAATATTTGTATTGGGTCTTGGAATGTTCTATATGAGAATACAACCTTTACTCATTCAATTAATTTATCACATTGGGCGGAAACGTTGGAAGCCGGCATCCTATACTTCTTTTCTTCAAACAATAAGAGTTGGAAAAAAACAGCAATTTATTATGCTTTTTATGATTATGATGGTTTCCCTTGGAATATTTGATTCCGTTGTAGCAAGAACGATTGTGGTCAATGCTGAAAAAAATATTAGATATGTGGATGGACCTGATGTATCCTCATTGGAACTTTGGAAAAATAATGCGACAGGATCCTCCATGGGTGATAACATCCCATTTACATATTTCGAACCGGATTATGATAGTTATGCTACCATTGAAGGTGTGAAGGCCACGACAAAAGTTATGATGGATAAGCTAGCATATCTTAATAAGGCTGAAGATGATAGTCTAAAGGGCAAATTGACACTTATGGGAATTCAAACGAAAGAATTTGGTACCATGATCTCTCTTCCAAATAATCTAAATGATGAGAATTATTATGCTCAGTTGAACAAATTGGCATCGGGTTCAAATAATGTTTTAGTTTCTTATAATTTTAAAGATAAGTTTGGGTTACATATTGGAGATAAAATTGAAGTAAACAACCATAAAGATAAAACTTATATAGGAACTATATGTGGTTTTTTCCGTTATTGGCCAACGTATAAAGATTCAATGTCAGTAGTAACAGAGGAAGGTAATTTCAAAAAAGAAGACCTCTATATGGTCGTCGGAAATCTTTCTTCATTGCAAGACACACTCGATATAACACCTTATTATGTGTTTATGGATTTTAAGGATGGAACAAAAGGGTATTATGATTTTGTACTCAAAAATGATTTATTAATCAATGATTATACTGATATGACGAAAGATCTTAATAAGATTAGAACGGATACTTTGTTCCAAGGAACAAATGGAGTTCTTACGATGAGTTTTATAATAATTCTATTGCTTTGCGTAATCGGTTATTTGATCTATTGGATTTTATCGATAAGATCGCGAGAATTATTGTTTGGCGTATTAAGGGCAATGGGAATGAGAAAAAAAGAAATATATCAAATGTTAATATTCGAGCAGCTTTTCTCAGGAGTATTTCCTATTATAGCTGGAGGTGGCATTGGTTATCTGGCTGCAGTTTTATTTGTTCCTCTTTTGCAGACTGCATACGCTACTTCAGAACAGGTGCTTCCTCTTAAACTTATGATACAGTCGAATGATATGATCAGATTATTTGTTGTAATACTTGCAGTCTTGCTTGTAAGCTTGACCGTTATTATGAGAATTGTATCAAAATTGAATATTACGAATGCCTTAAAACTGGGTGAGGATTAAAAGCTTATATGCATATGGTCATAAAGTAAGCAATAGTGCAGGAGCAAGAATGAGGTAGAATATGAATCATACTTTAATTAATGTTGAACATGTAAATCAAATATTTAATAAGGGTCGTTCGAATGAATTTCAGGCATTGAAGGATATTAATTTTCAAATTCAAGAAAAAGGCCTAATTATACTTCGTGGCCGATCAGGATCTGGTAAAACTACGTTACTGAATATTCTAGGAGCCTTGGATTATCCTGAAAGTGGGAATGTTCTATTCGATGGTCGTAATATTACAGATTTATCTGATTCAAAAAGAGAAGACTTAAGGCGTGAACAGTTTGGATTTGTATTTCAATCGGTGTCGTTAGTTCCGATGATGAGTGCTTATGAAAATGTTGAATTGGCGATGCGCCTTGCTGGTATCACGGAAAAAAGAAAAGAGAGAGTAGAAGAAGCTCTTAACATGGTTGGACTTGGTAGCCGTATGAGTCACATGCCTGCGGAGATGTCCGGAGGTGAACAACAGAGAGTGGCAATCGCTAGAGCAGTGGCGCATCGTCCAAGAATTATATATGCGGATGAACCTACCGCAGAACTTGATACTCAGACAGCACATGAAGTTATAAAACTTTTTAAAGATATGATTGAAAAAGAAGGAATTACTATTGTAATGACGACACATGACATTAGTTTGATGAACCAAGGGGACGCGTTAATTCAGTTAGAAGATGGGATGGTTAAGGATATAAGACAATAAATTATATTGTAATTCTATTTTCTGCATAAGAAAGGGTAAAGATATGGCTGAAGCAATGGTTAAGTCAGACAACTTAGTTAAAATATATAAGACAAAGGACATAGAAGTGCTTGCTTTACAGGGTCTGGATTTAAATGTAGAAGCGGGTGAATTCATGGCCATTATCGGTAATAGTGGTAGCGGTAAAAGTACATTCCTTAATATGATTGGTGGTTTAGATAGACCGAGTGCTGGAAAGCTCTACGTAGATGGGAAAAATCTTTTTACAATGACCAATAAGGAATTAGTTGACTATAAAAGAAATACAGTCGGCTTTGTATGGCAGAATAATGCGAGAAATTTAGTACCATATTTATCAGTTCTGGAAAATATCAAGATGCCAATGCAGTTTAGTAATTTAAAGGACAAGAAAGAAAAAGCGCTTGAACTATTAGATATGGTTGGACTATCAAAGAAAAAAGATAATAAATTATATCAGCTTTCCGGTGGTGAACAACAGCGTATTGCAATAGCTATCTCTTTAGCAAATTCACCTAAGGTACTTTTGGCAGATGAACCTACCGGTGCCGTGGATCGTGCAACAGCGGATGTTATTTTTGATGTGTTTAAACGTCTGAATCGTGAGTTAGGACTCACTCTCATCGTAGTAACCCATGATGTGGAGCTGTCCTCAAAGGTAGAACGTGTTGCTGCTATTCGCGATGGTAAAATCAGTAGTGAATTACTCTTAAGGGAAGCAGTAGATTTTGAAGAGGATGGCGCTCATATTGATGGATGGGGAAGAAAGACTCACCAAAAAGAATTTGTAGTAGTTGACAGAGCTGGTCGAATACAGATTCCAAGAGAAGTTCTAAATGATATGGGGTTGGATGGAAATAAAGTTGTAATGGATTATAAGGATGGAAGAATTACGATTGATAAGCCGTGATAAGGCTAATTAGAGTAAGTTATTGATTAAAAGTATAAAGAGTACGTGATATAAAGAATAAATGATATTTAGGGCTGCTGTAAAATATAGATCTAAATCGGTTGAACATCCTTCCGTACATATAGATTTATAGTTTGCTGCAGCTTTATTTGTTGTATTTAGAAGTTATGTACGAACAAAAGTTTATTAACATTATAGAAAGTCCGCTGTTGGTTTCAATTACTTCGTCTCAAGTATGCTATTAATTAATTTTTTAGGAAAATTATTTGGTTCGAGTATGCTATGAATTAAAACTATTTTATTGTAAGTGTTTTTATCGTAAGAATTTGTTTGCTAAAATTATTATGTGGCAAATTATTGGAACAAGTCAGATGTTGTTGAAAATATCTTAAGGTAGGAGTATTTAGAGAAAGATACGAGAAAATGGTTGTCGGGGTACTTTATTAAAAAACGCTGGTAGCATGTGTGATATTACAAATTTTTTGTCGTCTTAATAATTATAAGATTAATAATTCACAAGGTGGTGATGGGGTGGAAGATCAAGATATTATATCGTTATTTATAAAACGGTCTGAGAATGCGATTGTTGAGCTTTCTAAAAAATATGAAAAATTATGCTGTTACATAGCATTGAATGTCTTAAATAATCAAGAGGATGCGAAGGAGTGTGTTAATGACGCATATTTGAAAGTATGGAATTCAATACCACCACAGCACCCGTCTAGTCTAATTGCATATGTTGTAAAAATCACGCGGTACACTTCAATTGATCGTCTAAAGTATAATAAACGTAAAAAGAGAAATCAAGAAATGGATTTATTACTTTCCGAACTGGATGAATGTATATCTTCAAAACAAGATGTGTTCGAGACAATATATGAAGGTGAAGTGATTCGTGCAATAAATAAATTTCTACGATTATTGGATGACGAAGCTCAGATACTTTTTGTGCGCAGGTATACGCAGATGGAGTCGATTGAGAGCTTGGCAAAACAATTTCACTTATCAGAAAGTAATGTGTCAACAAAACTATGTCGGCTGCGTAAAAGGTTAAAGAAATATCTAGAAAAAGAAGGAGTATATTTATGAGAAGCGACAAGTTGTTGGAGCTGTTAGGAGAAATTGATGATGATATCATCGAAAAAGCGGTCACTGCTGAGGATAAGAAGAAATCTCTAATATTTGAGTTTCGAATAAGGAAACGCATTGGCACATTGATAAACAATCAGCGAATGATACTTGCTACATCTGGGGTAGTTATCTTGATTGCAATATTGTTTGGAGCAAAGCTACTTATCATTGATCGTGAGGGGTCTGACGATTTATATCAATCCAATCTTGTCAATGTAAGATATATTAATCAACTTCCGGTGAATAGATCAATGTCTAATGAATCATTATCCTACAACTATTCAGAAGAGGAGCTTTTTGAAAGGGCAGACTTAATATTTGAGGGTAGTGTAATAAGTATTAAGTTAATTGAAGTCAGTTTCGATTCTGTTAAAGAATATAGAAGCTTGATTAAATTAGAACCGACTGACATTATGAAAGGTAATTATTCTAAATCAGAAATCGTTATTATGTCTCCGGTTATTCCATCAAAGGATACGTGGATAGAAGATAGTGAGTTACTTACAAAAATTAAAATAGGGACAAAGGGCGTTTTTCTGGTCAATTGTATTACGGACCAATCAACCTGGAAGGAAAACGATATCTCGTTTAAATTGAATAATATTTGTGATGGTACCTTTGCAGATGGTATGCGATTTGGATTTATCAAGGAGGGGAATCGAGTTATATTCGATACAGCTTTTACTGGATTGCAATCGAGTAATTGGGATAATGCTATCAATTATATTAGGAAGATGACAAAATGATCAAAGGAAAAGATAAATTATGGTCCTAACATAATCGTTTCTGAAGAGCTGAATCGTGACTTTGAGATAGGAGTTAAGTTAATTGCCCTAACAATGATAAATACGGAATATGATACAGAAATGTAGTGGATATTACTGACAAACTATCCATCCATTTGATAATGATATTGATGTTGATAAATTTTATAATAATAGTAAATAGACAAAGTGACTAGTAACCAATCATACACGAATGCTTAAATATAGGAGAAGAAACCTATGATACGAAAGTTAAAACTAGTGCCTATTGCTTTTATTCTATTCCTTATATTTATCATACCATTAAGAGAACAAATTAGTGCGCAGGCGGCTAGTATTAAGTTGAATGTTAAAACATTTACTTTGGAGACCAATCATTATAGGACTCTTTCTGTAAAAGGCACAAGCAAAAAAGTAATATGGTCCTCCGCCGATAAAAAAATTGTAACCGTCACTTCCAATGGAAAAGTAATGGCTAAGGCGACAGGAACCGCAACAATATATGCAAATGTAGGTGGCATAAGATTAAACAGTAAGGTGACGGTTATTAAGTTAAGTTCGTCATCGGCAGTAATTGCAGTAGGAGGAAGTAAAACTCTAAGAATTTACGGAACCTCTTCGAAGGTAACTTGGAGTTCAAGTAATATAGGACTTGCAACCATATCCTCAAGTGGAAAGATTACAGCAAAGGGTGTTGGCAAGGTAACTATTTATGCAAATGTATTAGGTAAAAAATTGTCTTGTAAAATTACGGTGAGCAAACCAACAAATGTACCGTTAAACAGACCAACAAGCGCACCAACAACGGTACCTACGAAAACACCGACAAAAATTCCAACACCAACACATATACTAAGCGTAACCCCTACGCCTACAATAACCCCTATAGTCACTCCCGTACCTATGCTGTCAAAGAAAATCATTGGTTACTATGCAGCATGGTCAAGATATTCCGGATTTACTCCGGATAAGATTGATGCGAATAAGTTGACACATATTAATTATGCTTTTGCCAATATAGGTAGTGATTTAAAAATCCAATTAGGTTATCCAGATGTTGATCCGTCAAACATTAATGGATTAAATAAATTAAAGCAGCAAAATCCTAAGTTGAAAACAATTATTTCGGTTGGAGGATATTCGTGGTCGGGTAAGTTTTCCGATGTCGCCCTAACAGAATCGTCGAGAACAATCTTTGCTAATAGCTGTGTTGATTTTATTGATTATTACGGCTTTGATGGTATTGATCTTGATTGGGAGTATCCTGTATCCGGTGGATTGCCGGGGAATGTGAGAAGGGCTGCTGATAAGCAAAATTTCACGTTGTTAATGAAAACCTTAAGAGAAAGATTAAATGCGAAGGAAATAATAACCGGCAAAAAGTATATCCTTACCTTCGCAGGAGCAGCCGGTACATGGTATTTGAACAATATAGAATTAAATCTTTTAAATCAATACATAGACTATGCAAATGTAATGACGTATGATTTGCATGGAACCTGGGAATCCTACACTAACTTTAATGCGCCCCTCTATAGTGATGATCCCCTTCGTCCCAACAATATTAGCGTAGATAAGAGTATCAAGGAATGGATGAAAACTGGATTTCCAAAGAATAAAATTGTAATGGGAGTACCATTCTATGGATATATTTATCATACTGTTTCGAACGTCAACAATGGATTTAATCAGCTTTATTCAACTGGCGCATCCATTACTTATCAGAAAGTAATCACCAATTTTTTAAATACTCCGGGTTACAATTATTATTATAACAGCTATGCTAAAGTCCCATGGTTATTCGACGGATCAACCTTTATTACTTATGAAAATGAATTATCCATGTCAGAAAAAGCTCAATACATCAAAAATAATGATTTGAGTGGAGTCATGATTTGGGAATTAAGTCAAGATCCAAATAAGGTTTTATTAAATTCCTTATATCAAAAATTAATACAATAGATTAGTACATATAACAAGTAATTTGTTCATAACTTATTCAATTAAAAACCCGCGAATCGCGGGTTTTTAATATTGTAGTGTTGAGTAAAGGGGCATGCCTATTCATTAGAAAATTCATATATTATTAAATTATTAATTCAGGGCTGTTGAATGCAAAAGCAAACAACAGCCCCAATGTTGTAGTATATATGAGTTAGAAACCACCGCATAAACATAGGATAAGGATAATTGGAAGAATTCCGCCTAATCCACCGCCGTCACTACTACAATCGTTACCTCCACCACATATTCCACCTAAAAATCCATTACTTCCGCCACCGCCGCAGCAGCACAAAAGTAAAACAATAATTAGTAACATAGAATTATTTCCACCACTTTCGCAGCTTTTATTATTTCCGCCGCCAAAGCAAGATGTTGCTGATAAATCACTCATATTCGAGCCTCCAAAAGTTGCTATAGTATAACTTATGCCGAGAGGTCGAATATGATTACAATAATTAACAAATTATTTTTTCAAATGATAAAAAAAGATTTTTTTCATTTAAAAAGGGCTCAATATTTAAAATTATGACTTGAATATTTTAAGACACTTTGTAGTTTAAGCAGTCGTTTGTCCATATAGATAAATTGTTTACACAACTATTATCCTATAAGTTTTAATTAATCACTAAATTTATGAAACACTCATTCGTTTCAGTATGTAATAATCTAAAATGAAAACAATCTAGAGGGCAGTTTTATAGTATCATTTTCAGCTGTTTTCTACCGTTAAAAAAGCTTTTATATGATAAATAACAAGCTATACATGAAGATATCGAGGTGGTGGAAAGTAGCATAAAGGTCACCATTATCTGATATTTTATTGCTTCTAAGGGGGAGGCACCTGCAAGGATTAATCCTGTCATCATTCCGGGAAGAGAAACAATTCCTAAGGTTTTCGCAGAATCTATTGTAGGTATCATCCCTGTTTTTATAGAGTCGCGAATGATCTCAATAGAAGAGGGTAGTATGTCTGCACCGAGTGAGAGCTTAGTTTCAACTTCCTCTCGCTTATTCTTAAAATCAGCAGTTAGTTGTTTATAACAAAGCCCTAATGCGACCATTGAATTACTAATTATCATACCACCGATCGGAATAATCTGGATTGCTTTATAATCGATTATTCTTGAAAGGATAAGAATAGATAAAGTCACTGCAGTACCAACAAGGATAGAAAGAAAAGATATTATTACACCTTTTTTAATTCCTTTTCCTCGTTTTGAGGCGTTATAAGCAGCATTAAATATCATAAAAAAAAGTAAAAGTGTCGTAAATATAGGGTTTTGTAAACCAAAAATATATTCCAGAATATATCCTACTGCAACAAGCTGAATTACAGCTCTAATGACACTAAAGAATGTTTCTTTTTCAAGTTTAAGCTTTTGCCAATAAGAGAAGATAAGAGTTATTAATACGAGAGAAGACGCTATCATAAGTGAGGAAATATTAATATTGGCTGCATTCATGCGATAACCTCCAAGGACTTAATTGCTCCGGCGTCAATTGTCAAAAGTTTATTAGCATACTTTTTGCATTGTTCAGGATAGTGCGTTACCCAAAGTATGCTAATTCCTTCTTTGTTCAAAGTAGAGATAACATTCTCTACAATTTGTGAATTTATTATATCGAGTGCTGATGTGATTTCATCGAGAAGAAGAATGTCAGGCATGAAAATTAAACTTCTAATAAGAGCGATTCGTTGTCGTTCTCCGCCAGATAGATTTTTCACCTCTTTCTTTAAATACTCAGTTGTCATATCAAACAAGGAGAATAATTCATCTATTCTCTTCTGATCCGGTTTGATACTCCGAATGGAAAATGGAAAATTAATATTGTCAAGAACTGTATCACCAAATAGGTATGGAGTCTGAAAAACATATGCTATGTTCTTCCTTAAGTCAGTAGGGTTATACTCCGTAAGTGATTTATTTTTATAATAGATAGTTCCTGAGGTAGGACTAACTAAATGACAACAAAGTTTTAAAAAGGTACTTTTACCACTCCCCGATGACCCAACAATTGAAACATAATCGTGAGATTCAATTTTGATAGAAATATTATTAAGGATATTTTGACCATCGTTGGTGTAAGATACATTATTCAGTTCTAGAAGAGACATGTTAACCACCTCCATATTGCAATATTGAAATAAAAGGCTCTTAACCTTTGAATTAACACCATATGAAATCAATTCGATGATCTTGCTTATAAACATTAAGAAAACCAATTAATACAACTACCCAATCTCTTTCACATTCTTCTTATTATATTCTTCTTCATTAATTCCAAAGATCAAAGTAAGTACAAAGCTAATGACAAAGGCTAAAACCATCGCAAAGAAGAAAGTCCAGAAGCCTGGGCCCAAATAGACAACGAGGGAGGACATGGATGGAAAAGCAAAGGCAATTGCTCTGGCCTGTGAAGTTCCTACAATTCCACCACCAATCGCGCCAGCGATACAAGCCGCCACCATAGGTCGCTTTAAGGGCACAGTGATACCAAATAATGTGGGTTCTGTTACTCCAAGAATCGCTGCAATTGAGCATGACATACCAGCTGCTTTCAAATTCTTATTTTTAGCCATAAAGCTAACAGCCATGGCTGCTCCTGCTTGCCCCAAAACTCCTGGACCAACGAGAGGAAGGAAGGAATCTACACCAACAGTATTAATATTATGAATGATTGCTGGAACCATACCCCATTGAAAGCCAAAGACTACGGAAGGTTGCCAAATCAATCCAAATATGGCGCCTGCCAAAATAGGACTTGTGTGATAAATTATATTATAGGCACCACCGATTGCATCACCAATAAATGCACCAATTGGTCCAAACACCATGAAGGTCAATGGAATAACAATAATAATAGAAAGCATAGGCTTTAAAAATCCTTTTAATGACTTTGGAAGATATAACTCTAAAGGTATTTCTACGTAATGTAATAAAGCCACAGCTAGTATAGTGGGAATAACGCTGGAGGGGTAGTTTAAAGCTCTAACCGGTAATCCCAAGAATTCGGTACCACCGCCTTGCATTAAAGTTGTTATGCCGGGATATACTAAAGCAGCTGCAATTAGTACGGCAGTGTATACATCAGCCTTAAGTTTCTTCGCTGCAGAATATGCTAGGAAAATTGGTAAAAAGTAAAAAAATCCGTCAGCAGCGGCATAAAGAATTTGATACGTACCGTCTGCTTTATCAATCCAACCAAGATTAACAATTAAGATTAATAGACCCTTTAACAAAGCTGCGGCCATTAACACATTGATAATCGGTAGAAAAATACCGGATATTATGTCAATTAGTTTGTTGAAATTACTTAGCTTTTGTTTGATTCCAGTTGTTCTCATAGGTTCTCCTTCGGTAATTCATAAGTTCTTAGAATGGTTACATTGTGTAATTAATAAGTAGATTAAATAGGTTTTGTTCTGTCATTCATAAGATCATAGAATGGGTTTCATGAATAAAGCTCATTCATTATTTTATCACTATCAAAAGATATATTATAAATGATGCTTGTAAATTTATAATTTAATAATATACTATTATTACAGTAGAAAACAAGAGGGTTGGGATAATTAATTTAGTCTGTGAATTAATTGTAGATGAAGAACTACGATTATGTGTTTAATTATGGTGTTTTATATTGATTGTTTATAGAGATAGAAGAGGAGCAGTGCTTACTATAATTGAGGAAAATATTTTATAAGTTTATTGCTGTATAGGACTTATGATTATGGTAACTTTTTCACCATAATCATTGTGTGTCATTGTGGGTTATGCAAGTATTAACAAATCAATGGAGATGAAAGATTTAATAGAAAAATAAAGATTGAATAGAAAAAAGATAGGAGAATCAAGATAATGAGAGCTTATGAACGACTAATAAAATATACACAATTTGAAACAGGATCAGTGAGTGAAAACAATAATTGTCCAAGCTCCCCGGAGCAATTAGTATTTGGAGAGGCACTGGCTAAGGAAATGAAGGAAATTGGAGTTGAAGAGGTAGTAATCGATAAAAATGGATATGTATATGGCACAATAAAATCCAATATCGATGACTGGAAGGGGACTGTAATCGGGTTTTTAGCTCATATGGACGTGGTTCGAGATGTTCCATTTACAAATATAAAGACGAAAATAGTTAAGAATTATGATGGGAAAGATATCGTACTAAATCAAGAGAAGAATATTATATTAAGCTCGAAGGATTATGATTCTCTTAATAACTATATCGGTTGTGATTTGGTGGTAACGGATGGAACGACATTATTGGGAGCAGATGATAAAGCTGGCATAGCTGAAATACTTACTATGGCTGAGAAACTTTATCAACACCCTGAGATTAAACATGGTACTATAAAAATCGGCTTTACTCCTGATGAAGAGATTGGGAGAGGAGCAGACTTGTTTGATGTAAAGAACTTTGGCGCTGAATTTGCATATACAGTGGATGGCGCAGCCTTTGGTGAGGTGGAATATGAGACCTTTAATGCAGCTGCGGCAAATATTATTATTAATGGAGTGAATATTCATCCAGGTTCTGCAAAGGGAAAGATGAAAAATGCTTTGCAGATTGCAATGGAGTTCAATAACTTACTTCCACAACAGGAAAGACCTGAGTATACTGAAGACTATGAGGGCTTTTATCATCTGGATCATATCAATGGTAACGTAGAAAAAGCAGAAATGAATTACCTGCTTCGTGATCACGATAGGACGAAACTGGAAGACAAAAAAGCAAATATATTAGAGATTGCCTCAAAGCTAAATCTCAAATATGGTGAAGATACCGTTCAAACAGAAGTACGTGATAGTTATTATAATATGTCAGTACAGATTAAGCCTCATTGGCATCTGATCGATAATGCCTATGCTTGTATTAAAGAGTTAGGCAGGAATCCTGCCAGCTTACCGGTGCGAGGCGGCACAGATGGTTCCAGGTTATCCTTTATGGGATTACCATGCCCAAACCTTGGAACCGGCAGCCATAATCATCATGGAAAGAAAGAATATGCTTGTGTGCAGGCAATGGATCAGTGTGTTGAATTGTTGGTTAAGATTGCTGAAACATATGGTAGGTTTGTACATTGACCATGCTTCATACATGATTGGATCAATTAATACGGAAAATGCATTGTTAATATTTTTAATGACAAAGCATTGGATAAACATAAAGAATGTATCCAAACAACTTATGTCATCAGGGTACATTCTTTATTCTATCATTAAGCACTAAATTTAAGCATGGGTAAGAAAGATCATTATAACTTACTCATAACATATCTTCCCATCAGCAATTTTTATGATCTCATCACATTTTGCTGCTACGTCGTTATCATGAGTTACAATTATTATTGTTTTTCCCTTACTATGTAACTCGATCAAAATTTCCATAATATAATCAGCATTTTCAGTATCTAAAGAACCTGTCGGTTCATCAGCTAAAATGTAATCCGGTTTGTTAACCAATGCTCTTGCGATAGCAACTCGCTGTTTCTCTCCACCGGATAAGCCCTCCACTAGGCGGTCTTTTAATTCTAGAATACCTAGGTTATTTAATGTTTCATCCACTGTTTTATGTATATTCCTCATTTTTGCATTACCTAACAGCATAGGGAGAGCTACATTCATAAATACGGAATCTTCATTGATTAATCCAAAATCTTGCATAACAAAACCGAATTTCTTATTTCTGATAGCTGCAATTTTTTTGTTGCTAAATTTTGAAATATCAATATCATCAAGATAATATTCTCCGTTTGTCATTGTATCCAGACATCCGATAATATGCATCAAGGTAGACTTTCCAGCACCCGATCTGCCTATTATAGCCACCATCTGTCCATTATTAATTTCCAGTGTAATATCTTTCAAAATCTTTGCTTCATTAATTTTTTCTTGATTATATGTTTTTATTATATTTTTTAAGAAGATACCCATAATATTTTTCCCTTCAAATTAAGCTTTTTCTTTATATAATTCAATTAATTCGGATCTTATCATACGCAATGCAAACGGTAAGGAAGAGCAAATATAAATCAATATCATATAAACAAGAACAAATAGGAATGTGAGACGGTTGATCAAAAAGCTGCTATCATTAAGCCAACTCTTCACGGGAGTAAAATGATAGATAATGATAAAAAGAATATAACTAAAAAGAATGAGACTACCTGAACGCAATGCTTCTACCAACGCACATTGTTTCTTTGTCATTCCATAGATAAAATAAATAATATATCGCTTCTCATTTTTAATATTAACCTAGATTATTCATCTAGTTATTTCTAACGGTGCTTCGCACCGCATTGTTACTGGTTTTGT